>Ga0076107_11_pt1 | contig 172445 bp, 163 predicted proteins | sample RifGroC2_FD_68234 | JGI IMG/M metagenome (GOLD analysis project Ga0076107, IMG submission 68234) | Parcubacteria (Magasanikbacteria) bacterium GW2011_GWC2_34_16
TTGAGGCGAAGTGGAACCAGCCGAATACCACAAAATCCAGCTAACGCTGGATTTTGTGTGGATAACTTATTTGACTTTAATATACCTAGTTTTTTATTTATTAAAAAAGATGGTATAATATTGCCACTATGTTAAACAAAAATAAAAAAATTGTTTTCTATTTCATCGCTCCAATACTTTTTTTATTAGACCAATCTTTAAAATGGCAGGCCCTGCACAACTGGAATACATCCCACCTAATAAATAAATATTTTGGTTGGCAACCATTTTTAAATTCTGGAATTGCTTTTGGAATCCCCTTACCCAGTTGGCTAATTATTTTAATTACTATACCTATTATTTTTTTATTAATTTATCTTCTTATAAAAAATAAAAATATTTTTTATACTGTTGCCTATCTACTTATCATCCTTGGCGCAATTTCCAATCTTGCAGACCGACTGCTCTACAACAACACCGTCGACTATCTTCAGATTTTAACTGGCGTAATTAATTTAGGAGACGTAATGATTGTATTTGGTTTTGTAATTTATATTTGTAATCTAAAAAAATTAAACTCTAAAGATAAAAATTATGTTTTTTAAATTTCGATCGGCAGCAACGATTGGGCTTGAGGCGGTGCCGATGGAAATTGAAATTGACATTAACAAAGGACAAACTTGTTTTAATATTGTTGGATTAGCTGACACTTCGATCCAAGAAGCCAAAGAACGTATTCATTCGGCTATTAAAAATTCTGAGTTTACTTATCCTTTTAATTATCGCGTAATTATTAATTTGGCCCCAGCCGATCTTCCCAAAGAAGGCCCTGCCTACGACCTGCCTATGGCCGTAGGTATTATTTTAATTAGTCAAAATCTGACCATTAATTTAGACGACGCATTATTAGTTGGTGAATTAGCATTAGATGGAAACGTACGCCATACTCATGGTATTTTGCCACTCGCCATATTTGCCAAAACTCATAATTTAAAAAGATTATTTGTCCCCGAGGCTAACGCCGAAGAAGCTGCTTTGGTAACTGGTTTAGAAATATTGCCTGTAAAAAATTTAAAACAAATTATTAATCATTTAACTGACGCCGAATTAATTACGCCTTTTGTTTCTATCAACAAAACATCAACGCCTATTATTACTTATGAGTTAGATATGGCCTATATAAAAGGCCAAGAATTTGCCAAACGTGCTTTAGAAATTGCTGCTAGCGGTGGACACAATATTTTAATGAGTGGCCCACCCGGTAGCGGTAAAACTTTGCTCGCCCGTACACTACCTTCAATCTTACCTCAACTAAACGACGATGAAGCTTTAGAAATTACCAAAATTTATTCGGTGGCTGGTTTGTTATCGGACAACCTTATCCGTGAACGCCCGTTTCGCTCGCCACATCATACGATTTCGAACGTTGCCCTAGTTGGCGGCGGCCGCTATCCAAGGCCAGGCGAGATTTCTTTGGCTCACCGCGGTGTATTATTTCTTGATGAATTTCCCGAATTTCCACGCACTGTTTTAGAAGCCATGCGCCAACCTTTAGAAGACGGCACTATTACTGTATCACGTGCGCAAGGTACACTAAGTTTTCCGGCTCGTTTTATATTGGTTGCCAGTCAAAATCCATGCCCTTGCGGTTTTAATGGCGATCCAGATCACGATTGCACTTGCACCGCCACCCAAGTTGATCGTTATCAGAAAAAAATTAGCGGACCAATTTTGGATCGTATAGATTTACACATCGAGGTACCTCGTGTAAAATTTGACAAACTTGCCTCCGACGAATTAGCCGAGCCATCCGAAAAAATTCGCTCTCGCGTAGAAACTGCTCGCACTCGTCAAAAAATCCGTTTTCAAAATACCAGCATTCACACCAACAGTGAAATGCGCAACACCGAACTACGTGAGTTTTGCAGACTTGGCACTGATGCTCTAAATTTATTACGTAGTGCAGTTCAGCAAATGCATCTGTCTGCCCGCGCCTATAACCGTATTTTAAAACTTTCCCGCACTATTGCCGATTTGGCCGAAAGTGATATAATCAAACTTGAACACCTCGCTGAGGCATTACAATATAGAAGTAAAATATGACCAAAAAACCAGAAAACCCCATTGATGGGGAAACACAAATAATTAAAGTTAACTTTGATAAAAGCCGACCAAAAAAACCTGGAGAAAGAATTATAGAAAGAAAAAAATTTAGTCCCGCAGAATACCATTTGCACGACCTAACAAATGAAACAAATAATGTTCTCCAAAGTTTTATCCAAGAGTTAACTAATCGTTTATGGCGAATGAAAAATATCACCTTACAAGAACCTTTTGAAAGACAAGACCAAGCAGAGTGGGCAATTAAACAAATATTAGAAGAGACTACTAAATGGCGCATGGAATTACATACACAATCTATGCGTTATATCGAGTTTGTAGCTGAAGAATTAGACGAGGTACCAGATGATAAAAAAGATAGCGCGCTCCAAACCACAACCACCCACCAACGTGTATTAAACAGACACCAGTTTGATTTAAAAGAATTACAAGAAAAATTAAATTCCGCAATTGAATCAAAAGAAAAAATAGATATTCAAGAAACAAAAAATATTATTGACGATTTTGCCAAAAAACTTCTAGCTAGTTCTGAAGAAGTATTAAAAGTTGGTTAATAAAAAACCCTTCGTTAGTAACGAAGGGTTTTTTATTTTTGTTATCTTTTAGCTATCTTTTGTTCTTGATAGTAAATTTCTATCGGTACGCGTTGCACACCAAATTCGTTTACTTTCCATCTTGGAGCATCCATCCAAATATCCGCCCGACCATAACCATAACGGGCATTCATACGGTCGTCAACTGTAAAGATCTTGTCACCATACAAGGACGGGATCTTAATTTTAGTACCAAGAGGCAAAAAGTTAGCAGCAATCATACCGTCATAAACATGCTTACCAGAAGCAGCAATAAATGGGTCTTCGTCACACTGATCGACAGTAGAAGAATAGGCGGTTAAAACAGCTTGCACAACCATATCTGGTTTTCCCATAGAGTTCGGAAAAAACATACGGTCGGCTGGAGTAGCAGACAAAGTTTGCTCTTCTTCGGCATGGGCATAGGAAAATAATTTTTGTTTTAAGTTGGCCCAATAATCACTTTGAGCAGCAAACACCAAAGATGGATTTAATAATTGCCCTAACAAAACCACAAAAATGGCCAATTTAAGAGTAAATCCGGCTGTCTGTGTGTTAATTTTTGGCTTGTTTGTCATAATTTTAGAAATTTAAAAGATACCTTCAAGGTACCTTAATTTCATAACTGCTCATTATACACTAAAATCCTACTTTTGTCAAGGGTTAAAGCAAAAATTTTGCTGTTTTTTACCTTATTTTAGCCAAAAATATTAAAACAAAAAATACTGCTTTTTCTTCAAAAATATTCATTTTTTTAAAAAACCAACCTAATTGCCAAAAACACCTTAATAGATTATAATTACACTTAAGAAACAACTAGCAACTAACAAATATTTAGAAATTAGATACTTACTATCATGCCTATCCCATTTTTTAAAAAACCTCACCGCATCTACGGCGAGATCAAACCGGCCAACCGACCAAGGTTTTCGCTAAATCTAAACCATCCAGACTGGTGGAAACAGCTCCTGCATTTTAGTTTGGCCGGGCTGGCTTTTTGTTTGGTCGCTGGAACAATTTTGGTTGCCTGGATTTCACGTGACCTTCCTGATCCAAACAAGCTTACCGAACGCCAAATTGCCCAAAGCACCAAAATCTACGATCGTACCGGCACTCATTTACTTTATGAAATCAGCGGCGACCAAAAACGCACCCTTGTTAATCTTGACGAAATGTCACCTTGGATCACAAAGGCTGTAATTGCAGTGGAAGATAAATATTTTTACGAGCATGGTGGCATTAGAGTTGTTAGTATTATCCGAGCCGGTTTTAACAATCTAATCGGCCGCAAAGCTGGGTCGGGCGGAGCTTCTACGCTTACCCAACAATTTATTAAAAAAACAATGGTCGGTGAAGACCGTACTTTATGGCGTAAAATTAAAGAAGCGATTTTAGCATTACGTTTAGAAAAAAAATATTCCAAAGACGATATTCTAAAAATGTATTTAAACGAGGTTCCTTTTGGTTCTACCAACTACGGCGTAGAGTCGGCCTCTCAAAGTTATTTTCACAAACCTTCAAAAGATTTGGACTTGGCCGAAGCCGCCACTTTAGCAGCTATTATCCAAGCCCCTACTCGCTACCTTAACAACCCCGATTCTTTGCGTACTAGGCGTGATTTGGTTTTGCGTTTAATGTTCGATCAGGGTTTAATTACCGAAGCACAAAAAACTGAGGCTCAAAATTCGGCTATGCGAATTTATCGCCACAACAGTGTTATGACTGCACCACATTTTGTAATGTATGTACAACAACAATTAGTAGACCAGTTTGGCGAAAACACTGTTGATACTGGTGGCTTAAAAGTTATTACTACACTAGATTACGACAAACAAATTGCTGCCGAAAAAATTGTTAAAGAAAAAGGCGACAAACTTGCCAAAGATTTTAATGCCAACAATGCTGCTTTGGTAGCTATTGATCCAAAAACCGCACAAATATTAGCGTTGGTTGGATCACGTGATTATTTTAATGATGATATTAATGGACAATTTGATGTAGCCACTTTGGGCAGCCGCCAACCCGGCTCATCTTTAAAGCCCTTTATCTATACCGCTGCTTTTGAAAAAGGTTATACTCCCGAAACTGTTATCTACGACACCATTACTAATTTTGAACAACGCGATGGTGGTAGTTATCAACCTCAAAATTACGACCAAAAAGAACATGGTTTAGTTACTATCCGAACCGCTCTTCAGGGATCTTTAAATATCCCCGCTGTAAAAACTCTTTATTTGGTTGGAATAAAAAATGCAATTGATTTTGCTAAACGCTTCGGTTATACCACTCTAACCGAAGATGCTGGTTTAAGCTTGGTTTTAGGGGGTTCGGGTGTAAACCTGTTAGAACACACCAATGCCTATGCTACCCTGGCCAATGGGGGCGTATTTAGACCAACAGCAAGCATCCTAAATGTGGCAAATGAAAAAGGAGACAAATTATATGAATGGGAAGAACCGGTAACTCAGGAAGCTGTAAAACCGGAAATAGCAGCTTTAATTACTAATGTTTTAACCGACGATAAAGCCCGTGCCTACATTTTTGGTCTTAATAGTTATTTAACTCTACCCGACAGACCGGTGGCTACCAAAACAGGAACCACCAACGACTACAAAGATGCTTGGACTATGGGTTATGTACCGTCTCTAGCTGTTGGTGTTTGGGTAGGAAACACCAAACCATCACCAATGAAGGGTGGCGGAACATCATTGGCTGGTTCAATCTGGAACCAATTTATGAAAACTGTTTTGGTTTCTACCACACCAGAAGCTTTCCCAGAACCACCACCAAATACTGCCACAAAACCAGTTTTACGCGGTGCTGATGGTGGTATAAAACTATTTGTTAATCGAGTTACTGGAAAAATTGCCGCTTCTACTACACCAGAATATTTACAAGCAGAAAGAACTTATTTGCCACCACACGATATTTTACAATATGTAAGACTTGACGACCCAACCGGCCCAGCACCAGAAAATCCAGCCGATGATCCACAATATGCAGGCTGGGAATCAGGCTTACAAGCTTGGCTAGAAAAATCTCGTTTGGCTGGAAAAGAACTTTATGTAGAAGAACCACCGACCGAAATTGACACCCCTCAATCTTTAGAACTAATGCCTCAAGTAAATATTCTAGAGCCACTTAGCGGATCACCGATTGATAACCGCAACCTAAACATCCAAGTCCAAGCTTCCGCGCCACGAGGTGTAACACAAGTAACATTTTTAATGGACGGCAACAATATTGGCACTGTAAAATCTTTGCCTTTTGGTTTGGCCTACTACGCCAAAAATTTATCCAAGGGCGAACATACTTTAAAAGCTATTGCTGAAGATGATTTGGGTAATGCTGGTTATGCCGAAAGCAAATTTATTCTAACCGCCGAAATGGATCCGCCTGATTTTAGTTGGATGGACGGTGATGTAACCAGCGCCACCAAAGACGACTATCCTCGCCCTTTTCAAATCACCCCTTTCCGTTGGGAAGATGCCAAAGATTTAAAAGTATACCTAACTAACCAAACCGGAAAAAAACTTATTTACACTTTTTTAAGTAAAGACGACAAAACCCTTGGCGGTCGCTTGTCTTTTTCTTGGCAACACTACCCAGGCGCCGGATCATATACTTTAACCGGAGTTCTAACTGACAAAACCGGAAAGGTAATAGAAAGAAGTTTGATTGTGGCGGTAGAGTAAGGGGTTGAAAGTTTGTAAAGTACAAAGTGTTAATAAATTTAATTTACAAGAGATAATTAAAGTTTCGAGTTGGTTTTTAAAATCCTATCAGTTGTTACACACCAATGTTTAAAGCCTATAATGGGCATTTAAAGGACATATTTATCGTACCAACAGAATATTTGTCTTGCGATTAGAGGTGAGACGTACTGATTATCTTAAATTTGGGCTTTACTTAGAGAAGAATTGATAAATTTACCAACTCAAAACTTTAATTATCTCCAACTTTACAAATTTCTATTGTCTTATTGGCATTACAATATACAAGAAACTTTCATCGCCTTCGGCAGTAAACAAACATGGGCTGTCGGCGTTAATCATTTTAAATACACCAGCATCACCAGGAATATTGTTTAATCCATCTAACAAATAGCGGTGGTTAAGTAAAATCGAATTATTTTCTCCTGTAACCTCGCCAGCTAATTCGGAGTTGTATTCGCCGGTTTGAGTAGACGTAGAAGACACACTGATAGTGCCGTGCTCGCTGTTTAAAGCGAACGAGATAGCGTTTACACCGGTGGTAGTAAACAAACTAGCAGCCTTAATTTCTTTGGTCATTTGGGCAGCCGAAAATTTGGCAGTGGTACGAAATTCTTTGGGAATAATTTGACCATAGTCGGGATATTGACCATCAACTAATCGTGAAATCATTTGCACGCCATCATAATTTAAAACCAATTGATTGATACTTACCAACAAACGTACGTTCTTTTCGGTTTCTCCACTAATCGCCGATAAAATTCTACTCATTTCTTGAGCAGTACGTCCCGGCACAATAATTTTAAATTCTTCTTTGCCTTGTAAAGTTTTAATTTTCTTTTCAGCCAAACGATAACTGTCGGTTGAAGCTAAAACTAGCCCGGCATAATTAGGAGTATTAAACCCAAAAAACACACCGGCTAGTTCGGGGCGAATATCATTTCGAGCCAAGGCTGGCGTAACTTGGTTTAGACCGCGTTTTAACTCTTCTGCCTCTACTAAAAATCCTTGACCTTGGTCGGCAGCAGGAATTACCGGAAACTCTTCAGAAGAAGATCCTTTTATTTTAGTGGCTGATTTTCCACAAGTAACTACAAGTTCATTTTCTTGTAATTCTAAATCTATTTTTTCTCCAGAGAGCAAATTAACAAAATCAATTAAAGTACGTGCTGGTACAGTAAAAGATCCTGGAGCTTCTACAACACCTCGTAAATGAGAAATTACTGCCAACTCTAGGTTGGTAGCAACAATCTCGATCGTTTGTTCGTTGGCCTTAATCAAAATATTTCCAAGTATTGGTAAATTAACGTTTTTGTTGGCTACTCCCCCAACTAGTGCCAAGGCTTGTGTTAGGTTTTCCTTGGTGCATGATATTTTCATATTGATTAAATTACGGTTTAAGTTTTTTTATTTTTTAATGGCCTTATCAATATACTATATAATATATATAAATATATAATAGTAATAATAAAGATGTTAATAGCGGGGATAAGTTTGTTTTTAAGCTTTGTTTAGCCAACAGAAAGTTAATAAGTTTTTTAGCAGGCTGTGTATTAATTGGGTATAAACTAATTGTTTTTGGGGTTTGTTGTTTTATGTTGTGGACAACGGTGTGAAGTTGTTGATAGTTTTGCTTTTTTCACACAGCTTTATTCACTTTTTATACCCAGCTTTATGAGTACTTATTAACACTTCGTCCACATTTTTAAATACTGTTGATATACAATCTTTGTTTAATTAATTCTACTTCTTGTTTTAATTTTAAATCATTTTCTAAATCGGCGGCAATTTTTTCGTGGGCATGCATAGCAGTGGTGTGGTCACGACCACCTAATTCATCGCCAATTGATGGATAGGACATTTTTAACTCTTGGCGAAGCATATACATAATAATCTGGCGAGGGTAGGAAAGTTTTTTCTCTCGGCTTTTTCCGGTTAAATCTTCCATTGAGACATTATAAAATTCACTTACCGCTTCGATTAACTGGCGAGAAGTGATAGAACGTCGCATAGCTCCAGTTTCAAGGCTAGAAAGCAATGATTTAACAGTGTCGGCGCTTGGTTCGATGTTTTTTAACTGGTGGTAAGCAATAATTTTGTTTAAGGTGCCTTCCAATTCACGGATATTAGTTTGAACAGCAGCGGCCACTTGTTGCATTACTTTTGGTTCAAGCAAAAAGCCTTTTTCTGCACATTTTTTCTCTAAAATAGCTACTCTGGTTTCAAAATCTGGCAAAGCCACATCTACAATCATTCCCCATTCAAAACGAGATTTTAGGCGGTCTTCTAAGGCAGGGATGGCTTTAGGTGGGCGATCGGAAGTTAAAATTACTTGTTTGTTTTGTTGATGAAGTTCGTTGAAGGTGTGAAAGAAGGATTCTTGGGTGCGGTCTTTTCCGGCAATAAACTGGATATCGTCGATTAAAAGCGCGTCAATTTGACGGTAACGGTTTTGAAAATCGCGGGCACTACCGTCTTTTATGGAAGTTATAAAATCATTAGAAAATTTTTCAGCGCTAACATACATAATGTTAATGCTAGGATTTTTGCGCAGCAATTCGTTTCCCACAGCTTGTAAGAGGTGGGTTTTACCCAAACCAACACCACCATAGATAAATAGCGGGTTATAGGCTTCTCCGGGGCGGTTGGCTACAGCTTGGGCGGCAGCAAAGGCTAGCTCCGATCCACTGCCAACCACAAAACTACTAAAAGTGTATTTAGGATTAAGTGAAAAACCACCACAAGCTGGGGTTGAGCGGGTTGGAGGGGTGTTTGTGTATTCGACCGGCTCTGGCGTTTCAACAACAGGGGTAGCTTCAATAGGAGTGTCGGTTGGCTCGGTAACATTTTTAATATTTTCGATACGGTATTCTAGTTTGCGAATCGGTTTGCCAGTTACCCGTTCTAGAGATTGGATAATTTGGTGGTGATACTTTTTTTCAATCCAGGCTTGGTTAAAGGTGTTGGGGATGCAAATGGCCACCTGGCCGTCTTGTAGGGAAATAATCCCGGTGTTTTTAAACCAAGTATTAAAATTAGCTTTAGATATAGAAAGCTCTAGTTCGGCTAATACTGCTTGCCAAATTTCTTGATTTTTCATAAGGTTATTGGTTTAACTTCGCAAAAACTGATAAAATTTTTTGACTGTCATTATCTTATCATATATTTTGTTTATCACAAATGATCATAATTTAGCGAAAGTTGATGAAATGTGGATAAGGTGTGGATGAACAAGCTTTTTGATTTTAGCCAACAGTTTTATTGGTTTTAATTGTTAGTTTTTCCTTGTTACTTGTTCGTTGCTGTTTATTAGTTTCTGAGTATTGACACAATGGGTTTTAAGGTGTATACTAATAATCACTTCATTACTAAACTTTTTATATGCCTAAACGAACTTACCAACCAAGAAAAAAGAAACGTGCTCAAAGTCATGGCTTTTTAGAGCGTATGAAAACTCGTCAGGGGCGCGAAGTGTTGCGTCGTCGCCGCAGTGTAGGACGCAAGAAACTTACAGTTTCTGATGAAAAGAAAGGCAAAAGAACCAGAAAAACAAGATAAATTCAAAACCCCACTAGTAAAAGGTGGGGTTTTTTGTTATTATACAAACTGAATTAATTCTGTATTTGACAATACCCTCACTTTTTTCGCCTGCGACGGCGAAAGGGTACGCCTTGGGCGTACAACCCGTTCGGGTATTATCAAATATAGAATTGTGGTTTAGTCGGGTTTTTGTTAATTTTAATATGATCCCACTTAATAATCGTTTGCGTAAAACTCGGGACTTTAATTTGGTTATAAAACACGGCCGATGGGTTAGTAATAGTTTTTTAACACTCAAATCGCTAGAATTAGCCAAAAATCAAGATTATTTCCCTAAAAAAGAAGACCCTGATAAGTTTGTAAAACAGCTTAAATTAGCCTTTTCTGTAGGGTTAAAGGTGTCAAAAAGTGCAGTTAAGCGAAATCGGGTGCGTAGGCAGATGAGCGAGGTGGTGCGACTGTTATTAAAAGAAGATAAATTGAAAATTGGGTACTATCTAATGTTTGTGGCTAAAAAAGAAGTATTAGATAAAAATTACGCTGAAATTAGCCAAGAAATAAAATTATTATTGTCTAAGACAAAAGTTTTATTATAGTTTGAAAATACCAACACTTTATAAACTTTCAACTTTATAAATTTACGAACTTACATATGTTATTTGGCGCCCATGTTTCTATTGCAGGTGGTTTAAATAATGCTCCAAAAAATGCAGCAGATCTTGGTTGTGAAGTTTTTCAGATGTTTACTCGCTCCCCGCAAGGAGGGTGGGTGCCACCACTAAACAAAACAATTGCTAAACAATTTAAAACTGACTGCAAGAAGTTTAAGTTAAAAGAATGGGTAGTACATACGCCATACTTTATTAATTTTGCTTCGGCCAATCCGCGAATTTACAATGCTTCTATCGCTGTTGTGCTCCAAGAATTAGAACGGGCATCTATGATTGGTGCAAAATATTTAATGACGCATTTGGGAAGTTATAAAGATTTGGGGCACGATGCTGGATTAAAACAATTAGTAGAAGGGCTAGACAAAATGTTAAAAGGATATAAAGGTGAAACAAAATTTTTAATTGAAATTTCTGCGGGAGCAGGCGAAATTATTGGTGATACTTTTGAAGAAATTGCCGAAATAATTTTTGATAAAAAATTAATTAAATATGATATTGGTGTTTGCTACGACACCCAACATGGTTTTGCTTCGGGTTATGACATTAGAAATAAAGCTAGTGTAGATGCAACCCTAAAACAGTTTAATAAAATTATTGGTTTAGAAAAATTAAAAATGTCGCACTGTAATGATTCGGCGACCGAATTAGCATCACGTCGTGATAGGCATGAACATATTGGAAAAGGGAAAATTGGGGTGGAGGGGTTTAGGGCGCTGCTTGGTGATAAAAGATTGGATAAAATAAATTTTATTTTAGAGACGGAACATGAAGGGGTAGAAAATGATTTGAAGTTATTAAAAAAGATTAGAGGTAAATAAAAGTTTTTCTTTTTTTAATTTCTTTACAAGCCAATTGTGCCTTACTTTTTTGAAAAAGTAAGCAAAAACTTCGAGCTGTAGTTCATTCGGATAATTTAGGGATTCATTCTCGTTTTTGTTTCATAACTCGCCCCGCGTAGCGGGGCTCAAACAGATGAAACAAACCCGCCCAAGGCGGACCACATTAATTCACCTCTAAATTAAACCTCACTCACTAAGGCTCGGGACAGTTGGTTGGCCAACGTTGGCCAGGCGAGCGTTGAGAATTTAGAATGGTAATTAAGAGATGGAGTATGAGTGCCCCCGAAGAGGTTTGGCTCGCTGTTTGAGCGAAGCGAGTTCGAGCCAAAAACGAATACGTAATCCTTAATTAGCGTTTTAAATTCTCATTGTCTCGCGATTTCTTTGTGTCCCTTTCTTATAAAAGAAAGGGACAAGAACGATTGGTATGTGAAGAAGTAAAAAGAAAGAATAATTATGAAAATAAGTGTTAAAGTTTTACCGCGGTCTTCGCGGGATGAGATAAAAAAATTACCTGATGGTAGTTTTAAAGTTAAGCTTACTTCTGCGCCGGTAGACGGGAAAGCTAACGATGCATTAGTCGAACTTTTAAGTGAATATTTTAATACTTCAAAAAGTAAAATAAAACTCGTTAAGGGTTTAACGAGTAAAAATAAGATTATTGAAATAATGTAATTACGGTAAATCCACACCGCCTTTGTTCCACGGGTTACATCGTAAAATTCTCCACAGTGCAAGAGGTATGCCGATTAGGATGCCTCTTTTTTTAATCACCTGATATCCATATTCACTACACGATGGATAAAACCGACAATAACCGTGTGGGAAAAATCCGCGAAAAATTCCATGGTCTGGCGAAATTGTTTTTTGATAAATTTTAATTAACCAAATAAAAGGTACCCGGGGCAGGTAAATAAATTTTTGGATAATATTTTTCATATATGTATTGTATAATAATTTTGAATAAAATAAAAGACAGACTTTGTTAGTCTGTCTTTATATTTTTTTTATTCATGACTATGAGTTGAACAATCGTGGGTGCTTTTTCCGCAGACTTTTTCTTTCATCAATTCTACCACTTTACGATTTTGGATGGTGGCAGCTAAGGTGTCTAATACATCTGGACGCTTTAAAGCTTCTAAAACTTTTGGATCATTGTTGTAGCCTTGTTTGATTTTTTCTGCTTCAGCTTCGATTTCTTTTTCTTCTACTTTAATACCGTTGTCTAGTGCTATTTGGCGAGAAACCAACGCGGCTTTAACGCGAGTGTTGGCACGTTCGGTAAAATCGGCGTAAATTTCTTCTTCGGTTTTTTTCAAATCTTTTAAATAATCTTCTAGAGTAATGCCTTGTTGTTCTAGACTATGTTTTAATTCAAAAAACATTTTTTGTTTTTCGGCTTTAATTAAAACTTCTGGTATTTCATCAAAGGTGCTGCCGGCAATAACTTTTTCTAAAATTTCACCCTCTAATCTTTGTTCTTCTTTGTGTTCGGCTTCGTGAGTTAAATTATCTCCTAAAACTTTACGTAAATCAGCCAAACTTTTTTGTTCTAATTTTGTCGCAAATTCGTCGGTTAATTCTGGATACTCAACCGAGAAAATATCTTTAACAGTTACATCAAAATCAACCTCTTTTCCGGCTAAATGTTTTTGGTAATGCTCTTCAGGAAATTTTAAACTAAATTTTTTATTTTCATCTTTTTTTACACCAATTAATTGTTCGGCAAAACCAGGAATGTAATGTGGTTCGTTTAAATATACTTGATGATTTGGTGCTTGACCGCCCTCGACTGGAACTTTGTCGATAGACATATTCATAGACACCACTACTTTGTCGTCTTTGGTAGCAATACCATCTTTAGCAACTTCTTTGCCTTGCATTTTACGCAAGTCTTCAATAACTTTGTTTACCTCAGCCTCGTCAACTTTTTTATCTTTGCGTTCTACTTTAATAGTAGTAAGGTCGGCTAATTTAACAGATGGCATTAAAGCCACGGTGGCCTTAAAAACAAAATCATTACCTGGAGCCATTTTTTCGATAGTAATTTCGGGCATACCAATGGTAGATAATTTTTCTGCAGTTACGGCTTTGTAAAAACTGGTTTCAACAATCTGTTGCAAAGCTTCTTCCATGATTTTGATTTCACCTAAATTTTGTTTAACAATATCGTAAGGGGCTTTGCCTGGGCGAAAACCATGAATAGCGGCTCGTTCGGATAATCGAGCAGCTGCTGCCTCGAGATCTTTTTGATAATCGGCTGGGGCAACAGTGATACTTAATTCGACTTGAGATTTGGTAAGGTCTTTTTTTGTGTGTGACATATAGCAATTTATAAATTTTAAAGTTAATAAAGTGAGGGAATTTTATATTAAAACTTTAAAAAAGTCAACCGTAGATTGACAATCTGATAAAAAAATAGTAGCTTGTATATACAACAATATTGGAGTTGCTGCTATGAGAGGGAAGACGGTGTTCTTCTTCATGATGGCGATTTCTTTGGCTCTTTACGCCTTTGGCTCCAACGAATTGTCGGAGACCTATGGCAAGGTTTGCTGGGTGCTGGTGGTGGCTTGGGTCACCATCAAGATCCTTCGGATGGATGTGTGGTGGGAGGGCCACTACGAGCATACGTGGTATAAGCCGTTGGGAGTAGCGGCATGTGTCGCGATTGGATTCGGCATCCCGTGGGCGGCTTCGCTCATCCACCCAGAAGTTAGCCAGTTTGCTTGGGGCTTCTGGTGGTTTGGGCCGTTGTTCGGCATAGCTGCCCTTGTGGTCATATCGCCGCTTCAAGCAGGCGAGTAGATGTCGGTTTTAAACCGGCCAGACCAGCGTGTTGAAAGGAGAAAAAAATAATCACCCTGCGTCTGTTGTGTAATTTAAAAAATAGATTATATAACAGAAGGGTGATTAAAAATATTAAAAAACCCCGACAAATATGTCGAGGTTTTTTTGTATATTTTTTTACTTTATTAGCAGTCCTACAATTAATAGTGCCACAATGTTGGCTACTTTAATCATTGGGTTAATGGCTGGGCCGGCGGTGTCTTTATATGGGTCACCAACAGTGTCACCAGTAACAGCGGCTTGATGAGCAAAAGAGCCTTTGCCACCGTAGTTGCCTTGTTCGATATATTTTTTGGCATTGTCCCAAGCACCACCACCAGTTGTCATCGAAATAGCTACAAACAAACCAGTAATAATAGTACCAATAAGCAATCCACCCAAAGCTTCGATTCCTAAAAACCAACCAACTAAAACTGGTACAACAATTGGAATTAAAGCAGGGACAATCATTTGGCCAATCGCACCTTTGGTAACAATATCTACGGCTTTGCCATAATCTGGTTTGGCAGTGCGTTCCATAATTCCAGGAATTTCACGGAATTGGCGGCGAACTTCTTCTACCACTTTACCAGCTACTTTGCCAACCGATTCCATAAGCATAGAACCAAATAAATATGGCAATAATCCACCGATAAATAATCCGGCTAAAACTTTTGGATCGTTTAACAAGAATTGAATTGAACCAGGAATTTTATGAGTAAAATCAGCAAACAAAACTAACGAAGCCAAACCAGCAGAAGCAATAGCATAACCTTTGGTAACAGCTTTGGTAGTGTTGCCAACTGCATCAAGCGGATCAGTAATCGCACGTACGCTTTCTGGTAGCTCGGCCATCTCGGCAATACCGCCAGCATTGTCGGTAATTGGGCCATAAGCGTCGATTGTTACAACGATACCAGTTAAAGACAACATACTCATCGCGGCCACGGCTACGCCGTACAAACCAGCTAAATAGTAACAAACTAAAATTGCTGCCACAATAGCCAATACTGGCAAAGCAGTAGATTTCATAGAAACAGCCAAACCAGTAATTACATTAGTGCCATGACCGGTTTCGGAAGCTTTAGCAATTTGTTTTACTGGGCCATATTTGGTAGCGGTATAATATTCGGTAATCCATACCATAAAGGCGGTCATAATCAAGCCAACCACTGCGGACAAATAAAGATTGTTAACACTGTAACCTTCTAAATCACTCATGAGCCATTTGGTAATTGGATAAAAAGCAATGAGAGCCAAAACACCAGAAGCAGCCAAACCTTTGTAAAGGGCGTTCATTACATTTTGTGTTTTTCCTAAACGGATAAAGAAAGTACCAAGAATGGAAGCGATAATAGAAGCACCACCCAATACTAGTGGGTAGATAACTACTTTTTCATTACCAGCAAACATTAGTCCACCAAGTACCATAGCGGCAATGGCAGTAACGGCGTAGGTTTCAAAAAGATCAGCGGCCATACCAGCACAATCACCCACATTATCTCCAACATTATCGGCAATAACTGCTGGGTTGCGTGGATCATCTTCGGGGATACCTTTTTCTACTTTACCTACTAAGTCGGCGCCAACATCAGCGGCTTTGGTAAAAATGCCACCACCGATACGAGCAAAAACAGAAATTAAACTGCCGCCAAAACCTAAACCAATCAAGGCGGATAAATCTTTAGTTAATAAATAAAAACCAGAAACACCCAATAAGCCCAAACCTACCACCAGCAAACCAGTAATTGAGCCGCCACGTACAGCCATATTCATAGCTTCTTTAAAACCAGTTTTAGCAGCTTCGGCAGTACGAACATTAGCTCGTACCGAAATGCTCATGCCAGTAATACCAGCGACAGCAGAAAAAATTGCACCCACGACAAATCCTAAAGCTGTTACCCAATCGACTAACAGGCCTAGGAGGATAAAAACTACCACAGCCACAATGGCGATAGTTTTGTATTGACGACTTAAATAAGCTTTGGCACCGTCTTGAATAGCACGGGCAATAGCTTGCATGCGGTCGTCTCCAGCTGGTTGACGGTTGATCCAAACGATCAAACCGATTCCGTATGCTACTGCAATTAAGGCAGGTAGCAAAGCGCAAAGCGCAACGATCATATAAATTAAATTAAGAATAAAATTTTTTAGCAAGCCTTTCGTCTGCAATGTATACAGACAAGGTTGCTTTGGTGTATATGTTATGATAAAATAGACAAATCGTCAAGATATGAAACACAAGGTGTTGTTACAATTGTTGCGCTTTTTGATGTATGTTAAGCGGTTTTTATGGTGGTTTGGCCCCCGCTTGTTTTTTGTGTTTATGGTAGTTTTTGGGCCAATTTATCGTTTTTTTTCTTTTTTAATTTATAAATTAAAATATCTTTTTAAACGTTTGGGTTGGACAGGCGGCACCAATTGGTGGCTAAAAAGAGATTTTTTGCAGGTGCTATTATTTATTTCTGTTGTTGTGATTGCTTTTCCGCAGACGAAGATTTTTGCGCAAAACAATAATTATTTAGCCGGGCAAAAAACTATTGCCTATGCTTTATTAAGTACCGATGAAGAATATATTTTGGAAGAAGTTGTTGCAGATACGGTTGTTGCTAGCACTAGTACTAGCCCTTCAAGTTGGCGTCAGGGTATAGTAGACGGTGAGGGTAGTTATGGGATGGTTAGTATGAATATTTATGGTTCAATTCAAGATCAAGAATTATCTGGGGTTATTGTTGGTGGTACTGTTTTAGGAAAACCAATTATTAGCCCAGGGGTAAATGTAGCTACTACTCGTTCACAGAGTGTTAATTATATTGTTGAGGCCGGTGATACTTTAAGCGGTATTGCTTATCATTTTGGTGTAAGTGTAGCGACAATTTTGTGGGAAAATAATTTAACTGTACGATCGGTGTTAAAGCCAGGCAATAAATTAGTTATTCCACCAACCACTGGTTTGTATCATACTATTAAGAAAGGCGATAATTTAAACAAAATTGCTAATTTATATGATGCTAAGGCAGAAGACGTTGTTAAATTTAATCATCTTAAAGAAGATGGAACCGATTTAAAAATTGGCGAGCGTATTATGATACCAGACGGGGTAAGACCGGCCGAGCGGGTTGTTGCCAGGGCACCACTTACTACCCAATCATTTAATGTAGTGGCTCGTCCACAATCAGCGGCACGTACTATCACCCAATATTATGGCTGGTCTCATCACGCAATAGATGTCGCCGGTGGTGGAATGGGCACACCACTTTATGCTACCAAAGCGGGTACAGTAGTTATTTCACAATGCGGCTGGAATGGCGGGTATGGTTGTTATATCGTTTTGGATCATGGTGGTGGGGTGCGATCTTTATATGGGCACAATTCGCGATTGTTGGTATCTGTTGGAGACTGGGTGGAAGCTGGGCAAACAATTGCGTTGATGGGTAACACGGGTAATGTCCGTGGTGTTACTGGTATTCATTTACATTTTGAAATTATTGTTAATGGAAATAGGGTAAATCCGTTGGGGTATGTTAGGTAAGAATTTTTAATTTACAATTTTTAATTTTTAAACAAATATTATTTGTCATCTCGAGCGTAGCCGAGAGATCCCTTGTTTGTAGCACTTGTTAATTTTGACAAATGATTAAAAAAATGGTAATGTTGTTTTGAAAAAATGGTACCGTAGCCAAGCAGTAAGGCAGAGGTCTGCAAAACCTCTATGCGTGGGTGCGATTCCCACCGGTACCTCTTTTACAGATATCCACTTTATTAGTGGATATTTTTGTGGATATTTTTGTTGACATAAATAAAAATAAGGCCTAACATTATTAACAATGGTTCTAGCCAAACAGGCGGCAGAAGAGGCGGGCAACTGCAGTAAAAGTGTGAAAGCACAGTATGAAGACACGGTTTGGATAGTGAGGAGGCACTATCCCCAAAGTCGACATGCAACTGCACGTCCCGTAAGAACGCCAAATGTTTTGGCGGGCCAAGAGCAACCTTGGACGAGAGGAGGGATTCCATGAGGAAGAGCATCTTCCTCGCGGTTCTGGTTCTCGCCCTGACGGTTCTGGGAACACCCTCGCTGCAGGCCCAGACCGTCGACACTACGTGCCAGTGCGTGTGCGTCGACGACGCTCGCGCGTTGGATACGTGCATCGAGGCCTTCAACGGCACAACGGGAAGCACCCAGCAGGCGCTCATGAAGATGACGCCCGCTACCACCGCGATTTACGGCCACGTCGGCAACTGCGCGGCAACGTCGACGCTGGGCAACAACTCGGCGATCATCATCACGAGCCGTCACGTAGCCGTGGCGCTTATGAAGATGGTCTACATCCACGACCCGATGGTCGTGGCGGAGGGCGCGGGTATCCGCACCATCTGGATGGTCGACGCGGCCATCTTCCTGGGTGCTCGCACCGCGGTGGAGGCCGAACGCTGGCCCGGTCTGATCGTCGCTTCGACGATCGATGTCCTGGGCATGTGCTTCGGCGGCTCGGCCACCATCGTGGCCTGACGATCTTCCGGCGCGAACGTGGTTCGGCCCTAAAAGATCGGGGTCGGTCTGCGGTATAACGCTTTTGTTCTTTTCTTCGAGGGGGTACGGTTTCTGACCACAGAGCGTTATACACGTTCGCTGGCGAGCCATCCCCCTCCGACTCGCCTTTTTTAAACTCCTTGCAACAGGTGTTTTTTGTTTGTCAAAAATAAGTTTTAAGAGTAAAATGGTACTATTGTTACAATAAATTATTATGAAAAAATTTGTCATTATTGATGGCAACGCTATTATCCATCGCGCCTATCACGCTATTCCACCGCTTACTACCAAAGACGGCAGAATTGTAAATGCTGTGTATGGCTTTACTTCTATGTTGTTACGCGTGTGGCGAGAAATAAAACCAGAATATCTGGCTGTAACTTTTGATATGCAGGGGCCAACTTTTCGTCACGAAAAGTTTACAGAATACAAAGCTACACGTGTTAAGGCTGATCAAGATTTGTATGATCAAGTTCCGCTGGTACACCAGCTGGTAGAGGCTTTTAATATTCCAATCTACGAGAAAAAAGGCTATGAAGCAGACGATGTGATTGGGACGATTGTAAAAAGGATTAAGGAACAAGGAGTAAGGAATAAAAATATTGAAACGTATATTGTTACGGGGGATAAAGATACGTTGCAGTTGATAGATGAAAACACAAAAGTGTTTACTTTGGGGAAAGGAATAAGTGATATTGTTACATATGATGCAGCGGCGGTGGAAAAACGGTTTGGGTTTGGGCCGGAAAGAATGGTTGATTACAAAGCGCTGGCTGGTGATTCTTCGGATAATATTCCGGGGGTGCCAGGGGTAGGAGAGAAAACCGCAACGGATTTGATAAAAAATGTTGGTGGTATTAAAGAAATATATGATGGAATCAAGAATCAAGAATCAAGAATCAAGAATATTGTGAAGCCAGCGGTGATTAAAAAATTAATTGATGGTGAAGAGTTGGCGCTAATGAGTTTTGAATTAGCGACGATTGATTGTAATGTGCCGGATTTAGATTTTAACTTAACAAACTGTATAAGCAAAGAATATGATCGTGAAAAAGTAGTAAAAATTTTTCAAGAGTTTGAATTTACTTCGCTTTTAAAAAGATTGCCAGGTGAACCAGATATAGCCACACCAACAATATCTGTAAAAAACAAAATGGAAAAGTTTAAGTTTGTTGATTTGAAAACTGATAACGAAATAAAAGAGTTGATACAGTATATTAAGAAAGAAAAAATATACGCTGCCAAAGCATTAGTAAACAATAATGATTATGTTTCTGGAGAGTTGCGCGGATTAGCGGTGGTTGTAAAAGAAAAAGGTTATTTTTTAAACCCAAAACAAACAGAGCAATTTGAAGAAATATTTATTGAAGAAAAAATAGAATTAGTGGGTCATGATTTAAAACAATTAGTAAAAGTTTTTATACGTCGGGGTGTAGAAATAAAAAACAGTTTGTTTGATGTAATGGTGGCCTCGTATCTTTTAAGTTCGGGCAGCCGAGCGCATGATGTAAAAAGTATTATTCTTAAAGAACTAGGCAAAGAAATAAATATTAATAATCAGGAAAACTTATTTGGGATTGATGGCAGAGTTGTGTCCGAAGAATTGTTTTTAATTTTACAAACAAAAGAGAAATTGCAAATTAAATTAGTGGCCAATGAAGATTTGGGGTTGCTTCAGAAATTAGAGATGCCCTTAATTTTTGTTTTGGCAGAGATGGAATTAAACGGTGTTGCGGTAGATTTAAAAATATTAAAAAAGTTATCAACAGAAGTTGCACAAGAAATAAAAAAAGTTAGTACCAAGATTTATAAATTAGCTGGTACGGAATTTAACATTTCTTCACCCACCCAATTACGGGAAGTGTTGTTTGAAAAAATGAATATACCAGTAGAAGGAATTAAAAAAGGTAAAACTGGTTTATCTACGTCGGCCGAACAGCTAGAGAAATTACGTGATCTTCACCCCATTATTCCAGAAATAGAAAATTATCGTGAATTAGAAAAATTACGTAATACCTACATCGATGTTTTGCCAACCCTAATAAACCAAACTACTGGTCGCATTCATACTACCTTTAATCAAACAGTAGCTGCCACTGGTCGCCTGTCTTCTTCGGAGCCAAATTTACAAAATATTCCGATTCGCACCGAACTGGGCCGCGAAGTACGAAAAGCCTTTATCGCTGAACCAGGAAATATTTTGGTAAGTGCCGATTATTCGCAAATTGAATTGCGTATTGTGGCTTCTTTGGCAGAAGACAAAAGAATGATGGAAATTTTTGAGCGCGATGAAGATATTCACAAAGCTACGGCTGCTGCTATAAATGGTGTGCCACTAAACGAAGTAACCAAAGAAATGCGTCGGGCTGCTAAAGAAATTAATTTTGGCGTGCTTTATGGTATGGGCACATATGGCCTTAGTTGGCGCGCCGAAATTCCTGTTTGGCAAGCAAAAGAATTTATTGAAAAATATTTTAATGAATTTAGCGGAGTTAAAAAATATCTTGATCGTACTTTAGAATTTACTCGCAAAGAAGGATATTGCGAAACACTTTTTGGTCGCCGTCGGTACATTCCAGAATTGCACGCCCAGAATTTTCAATTGCGCAGTGCAGCCGAGCGCATGGCGATTAACCATCCGATCCAAGGCACGGCTGCCGATTTGATTAAAATGGCAATGATAGCAGTAAATGCAAAATGTAAATCTCAAAATGGAAAATTTTTGACAAGCGATGTGCGAATGATATTACAGGTGCACGATGAATTAGTGTTTGAAGTTAAAAAAGGACAAGAAAAAGCATTTGGTGAGGAATTAAAAAAGATTATGGAAGGTGTAGTAAAATTGCGCGTGCCAGTAAAAGTGGAGGTAAGTTATAACCATAGTTGGGGAGAGATGAAATAGTTTTTTAAATAAAAAAGATAATTTAGAAGTTGTCTTTTTTTATTAGATATTTTTTATTTTTTGTGTTATAATATTATAGATAAATTTATTTATGTCTAGCAATCTTTATAGCGCCCATCTTAAAGAACGTTTAAAAATAATCCATTTGTTTGGTATAGCCATAATGGTAGGTTTTTTTGGGTTATTATTTTTTTTGAATATAAGTACCACACTAAATACTGTTGTAGTTCAGTATCTGATTCTATTCATGGCGCTATTAATATCAATAAGTTATTTGGCTTTATTGTTAAATAATACCGAGAAGATTCCATTAGGGCCAGCATGGCTATTTGTTGTCCTCAATATACTTAATTCTTTTCTAGTTTGGGCCACAGGTATACTAGGAAGCCCTTTTATAATTTTTTATGTTATTATTATAATAATAAGCACCCAATTGTATCGGTATAATTTGGGGTTGTTACAGATGCTAATTTCATTTTTAGGCTTTGTAATTGTGTATACAGGAACGTTAATGCGTATTTTTCCTTATTCTACCATTTTGCTTCATTCTAATATCGGCGATCTTTACCAACCACCAGCAGTAGTTTTTGTTTACGGGGTAATTTACATGGCGCTATTTTTATATGCAGTTTTTTCATCTTCCAACGCACGCACTGTATTATTTCGAGATTGTGACGATCCTAAAATCGATATTACTTATCAAGAAAAAATTATCCAAGAATTACCAATTGGTATTATGGTGGTTGATTGGGATCTAAATATTTTAGGTGCTAATCCTGCCGCGAGTATTAATTTCCCTATTTCAGGTACCTTAAATAAGCTAACAGATTATCTTAGTATTTCAAAATTAAATAGTCGTAACACAATACTTAAATTAGTAAAAACTTGTGAAAATAAACAATTAACTTGGCGCCAATCTAACGGCGAAGTTGTGCCTGTTATTGTGTCTGCACGATTGATGGCGGCAGAACAGAAAAGTAATTCTACCTTTGTTTTATTTTTGGAGAAAGCGTAAGTTGATAATTATTGAATATTTAAAAACAGACTGGACATCCAGTCTGTTTTTTGTTTATATATTTTTTATCCGTTCCCATAGTTTATACCACCAACCAAATTTCGATGTTTCTAAGGTAAAATTTTCGTTAATTATCGTTGGTTTTGGTAGTATAAATATTTTACTAGTGTAGTCCTGGTAGCCAGGAGCCGAGATGTTAATTTGGTATTGTCCGGCTGGTAATGCAACAGAGTATTTGCCGTTATTATCGCTAAATATGGGGTTATTTGTACCATATAATATTCCTGGCCAAGTTTCGTAAATTCCAGTTACTTGGTTGTATTGGAATATTTCTATGCGTGCAAATTTTACTGGTTTATTATTTGACGAAATAATTCCTCGTTCAGCGGTAATCATTTTTTTATTTAAAGTTACTTGGGTGCCATCCTCGTTGTTAATGTTGACTACTAATTTATATTCTTTTCCGTTTTGTTGTGGCGGTGCGACAACCAAGCTGTAAAGGTTGTTGTTTTTGTCGTGGGTAAACAGATAAGCGCCTACCATTTCTGAGTTTGTGTCGGCATAAACTGTTGGTAGTATAAATTGTCTAATTTTTTGATACCAATTCAATTCGCTTGTTTTTTTTGTAGCCGTGTATAATCTGCCAACTATACTATGTACACTTTGTTGTGGGCGCAGCAGCATCTCCACCTTTTCGTTTTCAGCTACTACAATATTGCCAGACTGATCTTCTTCAAAATTAGCAGAACTATTTTTAAGTACTAGTAAAAATGCTTTTTTATCTTCAATTTTTGTTTTTATTTGGTTCCTAGCTTCAATGGTTATAGACGAAGGTAGTGTAGTGCCAGTTATAATTTTGTTACTATAAGTTTCGTCAATTTTTTTATTTGGGGTTATTTGTGGTATCTTTAGGTCTTTTTTTTCAGAAAAAATTATTTTTCTAGAAGTTTTATCACCCATTTCTCCGTCCTTATCATATTGCCAAGCTGTAATTTCGTATTCTTTTGATGATAACTGATCAAGCACATCTACACTAAAATTTCCTTTTTTATCGGCTTTTATAGTATAAGTTGTACCACCAATATTTATAGATAAATTTCCGAGTGGGTTCGCAGTACCAGTTATTTGAAAAGGTGAACTAATAATTTTTTCTCCTTCTGTCGGGGAAATAATTTTTGGCTTAGTATTTAATATTATTTGGGCGGAAATTACTCCAGAGTCGCTGCCGTCTGTATACCAAAATTTTACAAAAACTTTTTTAAGTCCGTCTCCGCTTTTTAATACCCAATCTGCAGTGTCTTTATACGCTTCAACACTAATTCCGTTAAAACTTTCATCGTTGGCAATTGCCATACCCTTTGCTTCGGCACCGGGACTCATATGCAGAGTAACAAACTTAGAAGACACAATCGTTGAGCCATCATTTATTTTAAAAGTACCTTTATTTTTTAAACTATAACCAAAACCTCCGCCAGAAGTTGCCTGTTGTATGGTCGAAACCACAATATCTAAGTCATAGGATGGTATACCGGCAGTACTAAGCAAACCGGAGGTAGCATCTATACTAATACTTTCTTCTTTGTATAATGTGAGAACGCATACACCAACACCGTCGGTAAAACTAATTATAGTATCTGACCCAAACGAAATATTGTCGCCATCTTTGTTGGTGCAAGTCGGTTCGTTATCACTACTATCGGCATTGGCTCCAGAAAATATTATAGTTTTATTCCCATCATATAGTAAGGCAGGATTACCAGAATTATCTAGTAGGCTAATAGTGATAATTTGGTTGCTACTCGGGGTCATCGTTGTTGTTCCAGTAATTGTAAAATGGTAATTAGCTTGATTGAAAAATTCTTCATCCGCTAAGGTATAAAAATTAATATCATCATTATTGTTATTATCAACTGTTTGGGTCCAAGATGATAATGCCTGGGTAGTAGAGGACGAGCCATTTTGAGTGTTAGAATCTTTTAATAAAGAAGTCTGGCTAGTATTGCCATAATATATATAAAATTCTGTATCCACCAAATTTGATAAATAAGGAATATTTACGTAGGCCTCCAAAGCACCTGTGCTAGAAGTATATGATACTATTTCAAACATGTGGCGGTCGTTAGTATTGCCAGTTGTCCAGTCAAAATTAGTTGGCACAATTAAAATGTCCGGTCCGTCTGCGTTGGCTTTGGCGGACAAATCTGCGTCAGATGATAAATTGATATGTACGGGAAATTCTACCAAAGCATCAGCCACGTAATTAAATGCAATTGTAATTTTTTTACGATAATTCCAGTTGGATAAATTTGTACCACTAGATACTAATTCTGGTGAAACAAGATAAAAATCAGCGGGGTAATTTTGGTTGTTGTTTTGGGTTGTTATCCAATTACTGCCGGATCCGTTGATTTGTACGTGCTCACCTTGTAAATCAACAGCGTTGGCATTGCCATAATACATATAAATATCGGTATCAGATAAAGACGATAATTCGGGAATCTTTACCCAGGCAGATAAGGTGCCACTAGTAGAGTTATATGATGATATAGTGTAGGCATAGCGATTGTTGGTATTACCAGTTGCCCAATCTTCGCTAGAAGGTGCGAAAACGATGTCTCCACCTGTACTAGATGCATGGGTAGTCAAATCATCATCGCTATCAAATGAAACTAAAATCGCAAAATCATTCAAATCGCCAGCCACTTGATCAGCATCAATAGTAATTTTTTTGCGATAAGTCCAACCAGACAAAGCATAGCCGCTCTGTATTTGTTCTGGTGAAATACTATAAAAATCTTCTGGATTATTTTGGTTGGTATATTCTGCGGCGATCCATTCTGCTGATCTAGTGGTGCTGGCGATTCTAATTTCGTCTAATAGTCCATCAAAATAATCTGTAGAAGTTGAATTGCCAAAAAATAAGTTGCTCTGGGTATCTAAATTTACATTTTGTAAATATAGATAATGCCAAGCACTTGCAGTGGCCGATTGGTTGGCCGTGCCATCAATGTAAAGAGTTGTTCCTTCGGCAGAAACCAAATTATCATTTTCGGATTGGAAATACACATAACCCCCAACACCTGTGTAACTCTTATCAAAAAGGTAATCAATTGTATTAGTAGTGTTTCGTTTAAACCACAAAGAAACGTCAAGATTATTTGTCTGTATACTTGTGCTTGTGGCAACAGTGATAAAATCACTACTGCCATTTAGGCTGCCAGCCCGAGCAATTTTACCAGTAGCATCCAATGTTACGCCAGTTAATAAACCGTGGTTAAGGTTATTGGTAGAATCAAGCGCTGGACCAGCAGTATCGCTTAAATGTTGAACCATAACATAATCATTACTCCAAGTATCTGCAGTTTCTAAGTTTTCGGTCACAGCGTTGTTACCATAATATAAATAAATACTAGTATCAGCCGAAGATGATAAATTTGGGATTTTTACCCAAGCTGTAAGTTCGCCGGTGGAAGAAGTATATTTTTCGATTTGGAAATTTAATCTATCTCCGGCGGTGCCAGTACCCCATTCTATATCTGATGGCGCAAATATAATATCTGCTCCTGTACTAGATGCGCTAGTTGCCAAATCTGCGTCAGCTGAAAAATTTATTAAAACTGGGAAGTTAGTTAGGTTGGTATCAACTTGGTTGGCGTCAATAGTGATTTTTTTGCGATATAGCCAATCTGTTAAATTTTGAGAAACTTCCAATGTTATTTCTTGTGTATCAGTAAAATACCCAGCGCTGTCTATATCGTCGGTTGTACTTACTGTAAAAGTATATGTACCAAAAGTTGTAGGAGTGCCAGACAAAGTATTTCCAGATAGAGTTAAACCTGGCGGCAAAGTGCCACTACTTATTTCGCTACTTAAAGTACCTTGGTAGTTATTTATAATAGTTTGGCTATAACTTTCGCCTACTACAGCTGCAGGCAAAGAATCAGAAATTTTAATAAAATCAAAAATTAAAATTCTATAATTAGAAGGGTCGGAAAAATAAAATCTATTATTTTCTGAATCCGGGATCATCCCTTCAGGACCAGATGCAAACTTGGATTGGCTTGTACCATAGCTATACGTTGTAAAATTTGTTTGGCCAATAACAGCTAAAGCATCTTCGCCATTGGTTATAGAGGTAATATCAAAAACCAAAATTCTACCAGTACTATCACCTACAAATAAAGTATTAGTTGTAAAACCTACACTTAAAAACGAAGCAGAAAATTTGTTTTTTGTTACTGCTGAACCGCTGCTGGTGAAATCGGTTTGCCCTAGAACTCGGTAAGCATCTTCGCCGTTTACTATTCCGTCAGACAAATTATAAACCAAAATTCTTTGGTTGTCTGTATCAGCTACAAATAATTTTTGTGTATCTGATTCGTAAGTAATACCATGGGGGTTGTTAAGCTGAGAAGCAGTGGTGCCATAGTCAGCTGTAAAAAAATCTGGTTGCCCCAAAACTCGATAGGCGTCTTCGCCGCTTGCTACTCCATCAGATAAATCATAAATTATCACTCGGTTGTTCCCTAATTCACTTACAAATAAATAATTTGAAATTGGATCAAAATCTATTCCCCAGGGTAAGTATAAACTGGAGGTGCTAATATCAGACCAAATAGTATTAAAATCAGGCTGGCCCAAAACATAGTTAGGCGCTTGATTGTTAGAAACTGAATCCACATTGTATAAAAGCACTCTATTTTTATTTGTATCTGCTACAAATAAATAAGTGCTGCTATTAAATCGGCCAACACTAATTGCTCCTGGAGAATCAAGGTAGGCAGTATTGTTAGACGTATAGTCTGGCTGGCCTAAAACATTATCAGGTGTGTAATCTAATAAATCATTATTTTCGTCTAAATTAAAAACCAAAATTCTGTTGTTATTATTATCAGCAACAAATAATCTTTTGTTTATCGAATCTAAGGCTAGGTCGGTTGGTGTGTTAAATCCATTAATATTGGTTGTACAATTGTTTACATAATCAGTAGTAAAAATTGGAGAATTAGCATTATCTAATTGGCCTATAATATCAATCGCATCTTCCCCATCATCAATGCTGGCTACATCAAAAACTACTATTCGGTTGTCGGTAGAATCGCTTGTGTAAATTTTATTATTTGTACTGTTATATTTAATCTCAGAAGGCGATAAACTATTTATACCAGAAACTGTGTTATAACTATCAAAACCACTCTGCCCCAAAACATGTACCGCTGGTTCGCCATCGGTTATTTCGGCTACGTCGAAGATTAGAACGCGGCGACCAGAAAAATCTGCTACAAATAAAGTATTAGAACTAGTTATATCTAAACCGCTAGGTTGGCCAAATACAGACTGGCTCATACTAGTGGCTTTTGTAGTAAAATCCGTCTGCCCCAAAACATGTACCGCTGGTTCGCCGTCGGTTATTTCGGCTATGTCGAAGATTAGAACACGGTTATTTTCTGGATCAGAAACGTATAGATAATTAGTATTATAATCAAATGTTAAATAAGTAGCTGGATAAAATTTGGTTTGACTACGACCACTAGTCCTGGTAGTAAAACCACTCTGCCCCAAAACATGTACCGCTGGTTCGCCGTCGGTTATTTCGGCTATGTCGAAGATTAGAACACGATTGTAATCGGTTACATATAAATTTTTATTTACGTAATTTAGTTCTAGGCCTTTTGGCGCATTAATTGTACTACTACTAGCTGTAAGTTGGGCGTGGCTAGTAAAATCAGTCTGCCCCAAAACATGTACCGCTGGTTCGCCGTCGGTTATTTCGGCTACGTCAAAAACCAAAACTCTCCCGTTACTATAATCAGAGACGTATAATGTGCTGCTAGTTGGGTCTAATACCAAACCTTGTGGGTTGTTCATTCTGGTTTGACTAGCAGTATTTAATTCATAGCCATTAAGAGAGTCTTGCCCTAAAACATTATCCGCGAGATAATCTGTTAGATCATTATTTTCATCTAAATTATACACCAACACTCGGTCATTGTTAGAATCTGCCAAAAACATACGATGATTAATATAATCTATCTCTGTTGACAAAGGATAGCTTAGCCCTTTATTATTAGGAAAACAGTTATTAACAAAATCAGTAGTAAAAACCCCGCTAGAATTATATGACTGGCCTATTACACTGCTGGCATTATAAGCAAAAACTGTAGAGAAATACGAAATAATAATTATTAAAGCGATACCTAAAGACGAGCCCAAAACAATAGACCAATGATGTTTTTTTAGTTTATATGAGAAAATTTGGGTATTAAAAAATGTACACCAACTTTTTTTCCGATTTTTTCTCGGATTTTTTATGTAGGGCATATAATTTGTATTTGTATTATATCACTTTTTGATTTAAAAGGTAAGGTAAGTTATAAGTTTGCTTTGAAAGCAAAAATGTATTACAATGCTTAGGCTATGATTATATATATCTACGGCGAAGACACGTTTCGGAGCCGACAATATTTAAGGGAACAGGTAGCCAAATTTAAACAAGCCCGCGACCCACAAGGATATAACGTGGTGTTTTTGGACTCAGCTAAAGCAGAGACGGGCAAGGTTTTGGGCGAATTGGTTAATGTGCCGTTTTTGGCAGAAAAACGAATGATTGTTTTGGAAAATATTTTAACTAATAATGATAAAGAGTTATTGGGTGAAATAATCACGCGTGTAGAAAAAAATAATATTCCCGAATCTAATGTGGTGATTTTTTGGCAAGGAAAAGGTAAAAGCAAAGTTAAAGAAGCGGCCGAATTAGAAAAATTATTACAAAAAGAAAAATATGCGCGCGAGTTTGCGGCTTTAACCCCAAGTCAATTATCAAAATGGGTGGCAGATGAAATTAAAACCAAAGGTGGAGTTGCTAGCTCGGCAGCCTTGCAATTTTTGGTGGCTAATACCAAGGGTGATATTTGGTATTTAAATAGTTTAATTGAACAGTTGGTGTCTTATGCACAGGACAGAGAAATTCAATTAGCCGATGTTCAATTATTTTTGGAAGAAAAAATTGATGACAATGTTTTTAATATGGTGGAGGCGATTGTTAATGGTAATCGTAAACAAGCTTTTAAACTGTTAAATGAGCAGCGTCGTTTGGGTGAAGACGACTTTAAATTATTTGGTTTGATTGTGTGGCAATTTCGTATACTACTTGCTTTACGAGCCTTGTTTGATGTAGAAGATAATATGACCAGCGACGCCATGGCCAAAAAACTCAAACTTCATCCATTTGTGGTAAAGAAAAATTTGGCATTGGTAAAACGCTATACCTTAGCACGACTTAAGGATTTGTATGATCAACTTCTTCAAATCGACATCAAAACAAAAACTGGTCAAGGCGACCAGTCGATGTTATTGGATTTATTCGTAGGCAGGGTTTAGGCGTGTTTAGATACGTTGTATAGCAGCAGAAATAGCCTTGTCTAATTTTCTTTTTAAATCTTTGTCCATTATTTCTTCTTCTTTTTTCATTATATCTTTTAAGTCTCTTATCAGTTCGGTTGCTGCCAGCAAGTCTATTGTTGTATTAGCCTCTTCTAAATCTCTTTCTGCTTCGTCCATTCTTCGTTTGTATATGCGGACAACTTTTTTTGTTACCCATTGTCTGCGCAAAGTTTCATCTGTAATTTGTTTTCTTACGTATTCTTCGATCTGTGGGGAGAAGGTTAGAAATTTTCCAGGCTCTTGTTCTTTTTGAAGCATAGTACAATGTTCGATATCTGCTCCAATTGTTTTGTAATCAATTGTATCTCCAGGATGGATTATTCTTACGCCACCTGTAAGTGAAACTTCTCCCTTTTTAATAGTTTTACCTTCTTCTCGAGGGTCGATAATTTCAATTTGTTCTACTGCCTTAACAACTTTATCTTCAAAAATTTTATTAATTATTTTGCTAGCAGCTGCATCTTTGAGAGCTTGTTTTTCTAAATCGGATGTAGCTTTTTGCCAATCTTCTTTAGCAACTTCATACTCTACATCCGGTAAAATTATAGTAAATTCGTCACCGCTTTGTCTGCCGATAATATCAGAATTGCGTAATGATTTTTTAAGAGCCTCTACAGTTGCTATTAAAACTTTATCTCCTACTTGATGGGTTTTGGCGTCGTTGATTCTTTTAAAAGAGTTGAGGTCGAACATAGCTACAGCCATGCATCTAAATTTCATTGCAGTTTCTGTTTCGGTTGGTCTGTATTTTTCTTGGTTATGGTTTAATTCTTTGATAGAAGAAGCAAACTGGTCTTCTATTCCCAATTTACTAAAAGCTCCTGTTAGGTGGTCTGTATTAATTGCGTCCCGCACTTCTTTTCTTCTTCGTACTATACTTTTAATAGTAGTTTTTTTATTTTCTTCTATTTTTTGTGGTAATATTTTTTTAACAAAACGTTCTACTTCACCTTTTTGTCTTTTTTCTGTATCTAAAAATTCAAACAGGCTTTCTATTTTTTCTCTAGTAATACCACTAGCTCTTTCTCCCATTTTTTTAACTATCGTGTCGTGTATGCTGGTTGAGTGCCACTTAAGTTGTTCCCAAGTACTTACTCCGTTTTTTCTTTTTTCTAGCCGTCTTTCCTCGCCTTCGCCTCGGTATTCTCCAGGCTCCATTTTTAAGATTTCTTTTTTTATAATTTCTAAAACTTCTGGCCAATTTTCTCCAAACTCTATTTCGGCTTTGTCTGCTTCTCTGTTTTCTTCGTGCCACTCTAATGCATAAGAAAATATTTCTTTATACATTGCTCGTGAATATTCGTCATTTATCTCTTCGGCGGTATAACGATCAGATACCAATTTAATAATTTCTTCCTCGGTAATGCCGCCATTTTTATCTGCCAGTTCTTTGATGATCTCATTAATTAACTCTTGATTATTTTTTACGTAGTCGACCAAATTTTTGTAATCGGATCTGTCGCTTATAATTTGTGGAAAAAAATCTCCCGGTCTTTTTAACATTTGACCAAGAGTTTCATTTTCTGTTTGCGTTTTTGGTAATTCCGACATTATGTGTCTTTCTACACTCATAGTATTAACTTGTTTAAAATCAAAACCCGAGCATTTAGCTCGGGTCTATTTTCTCATTTTTTTTACTTTTTTGCAAGGCCGTTTACTTTTTTCATTAAGCGGGAAAGGCGGCGGGCAGCAGTGTTTTTTTTGATAGTGCCGTGTTTAGCAGCCTTGTCTAGTGCTTTTTGAGCAGTTATTACCAATTTTTTGGCTTCTTCTGCAGATGCGGCTTTGGCAGTTTTCTTTATAGCATCGCGGAAAGCTTCTTTTTTAGCCTTATTTAAGGCAGCGCGTTTGATACTTTGGCGCAAAGCTTTCTTTGCATTATCTTTATTAGGCATAGTATTTGATAAAATTAAAATTGAGAGCGTGGTGATTATATTATATTTTGTGGGAAAAGTCAAGGCCTATCCCTCTATATTTGGTTTATCCAAGAGCATTGGTTCCACTTCTTTCTCTCCTTCGGTAATTCTTACCACATCCTTATCAATCTTGCCTAATTCTTTGTAAGCCACGTTATAGTGGTTTACTGTCGTCGTCATACTCACGCCCAATTTCTTCATGTAGTCTTCATAGGCCAAAATATGTTTGCCTAGCATTTCTACATTCTTTCTAATTTCCTTAGCTCCTTCTTCTATTTTAAAAGCGCGTAAACCTTGCAAAACTGTTTGGAGATATGCTGCAAAAGTTGTGGGCGAGACAATAATTACCTTTCGTTCATTAAAAGCATAATCAATCAAATTTCTGGTATTTACTTTTACTGCTCCGACTTCATTAACAAGTAAGTCGTAGTAAATTGCCTCACTAGGAATAAACATAAAAGCAAATTCCAAGGTGCCATCTTTTGGTTTGATATATTTGGAAGTTTCATCAATTCTTTTTTTCAAATCATTTTTAAATTCTGTTTCCAATTTATCCCTTTGTGATTCATCAACCAAATCCACCAATCGCTGATAATTTTCTAGAGAAAATTTTGCATCTACAGGGATATTTCCTTCTTTAGTAATAATAAGAGCATCCACGGTGTCGCCATCAGGAAATTCGTGTTGCAATTCAAAACTCCCTGGTGGCATCATGTTTTCCAACACCATTTTTAATCCTGCCTCACCAAGATTTCCTCTTTGTTTTTGTGATTTTAAAACTTTTTCTAAATTTGATAGTTGTGCTGAAAACCCTATAACCTGTTGGTTGGTTTTATCCAGACTGGTTAGCTTTTCTGTAATATCGGTAATAATCTTACTACTCTGCGCAAACTGAGTTTGCATGGTTTTGTTTATTGTTTGTTGATTCTCTCCCAAAACTTTGTGGGTGTCGGACATTTTTTGGTCCATGGTTTTATTTAGTTCTTGCATCTGCTGTTGCAAAAGTAAAAACATGTTTTGTTCGCCTTCTTTTGGTTTTTGCATTTCGGATATTTTTTTATACATTATATATAACAAAACTATGGCGCTAATAAAGCCGAGAGCAAAAATGATTAACAGTGTATTTTGCATAATGTTATTCTATTTTAACAAATTCTAGCGACGCCTTTACACTAGAATTATCACTAGGTAATAAAACTACTCTGCCTGGGTATTCTTTTGCTAGATTTGAAATAAATTCATCTGCCCAAGATGGTGTTAAAACTTTTACACCCGAAAAATCAACTTCGATTTTTTCGTTTGGTTGTACTTGATTTAAAACGTAAGCTTTGGCAGCTAGCCAAGCTTCTCTAGCTGCTGGTCTAGAAGATAAAAAATCACCAAATCTTTTTAATTCTAATTTCATATATTTTTAAAAACTTATTAAAGTTATTGTTCCACGAATACTGTTTTCTGTTTGCACAAAATTTTCAGTTTTGTTAGTTATAGAATAGGCAGCATTGCCAGAATAAAATTTAAAATCTAGTTCTAAATTTAATATTGAGTTTCGTACAAATTTTAATCCATTACCACGTTGTTCTGGAGAGCGACCAGAAATAACTTCTGTAAAAGCTACTCGCAAAGCGCTTAAATCGCTGTTTATATCAGGGCGAATGTTTTGTAGCGTTGCTCTTACTCCTCGCCCTCTATCCGCAATTATAACAAAACGTGCTTCAGTGTCAATTCTAAAATAAACACCTGGAACATCGGGCCAATTAGCAATGTTATGATCAAAAGAATTATTACCTAGTTCGCCTATTACCGCTGATAGTAAATAAGAAAATGAATCATCTTTGCCACTATCAATTAAAAGTTTAGCAACGCGTTGGTTTCTGGCTTCGAACACATCGCGTGTTGAGCAATATAATTGATCGATATTTAAAGTGGCAGGTTGAGTGCTTTGTAGCCAAGCAAACACTTCTTGTGTCATTAGTACTTTTTTGTCCATAGGTAAATAATAAAATACTTTAGGTGGGGTACCTGTTTTTTGAATTAATCCTTTGAGAGTCATTTTTTTAAGCTGTCTAAAGACGGCTGGGGCGCTAAACCCAATAAAATTGATAATTTCTTTAGGAGTTGCTTGCCTGTTTTGTTTAATAAAATTTAATATTTTATTAGCAGTATCAGTTTTCATAATATATAGTTTATAGTTCACTATATATTATATACTATAGATTATAAATTGTCAAGTGTTATTTTGTTAGTGTATGTATTTTTTAAAGCATTGTTTGTTACTTGCCAAAAAAAATAAAAGGTGATAGAATTTGGATACAAATTTTATTTATTATCCCCCCATAGTTTCCGCCCACGGCGGACCCGCCTTGGGTGGGCAACCAAAAAATATGGCCTCATAGTTCAACGGATAGAATAAGACACTCCTAACGTCTAGATGTAGGTTCAATTCCTACTGGGGCCACATAAACATTAAAAGGGCTTATGGTCTAGTGGTATGACGCGGCATTCGCATTGCCGAGACCCGAGTTCGATTCTCGGTAAGTCCACAATTTAAGTAATAGCAATATTAAGAGGTTCTGGGCCCAAGGCCCACCAGCCTTGGGCGGGGATCCTGCCTAGGTCCACAAATTATACAAAAACCACCGATTTGGTGGTTTTTGTATACACTTGTGTATACAAACTGGGGATAAAGGTGTGTATAAGATGGCAAAACAGTGGGTAAGTTTGTATACACTTGTGTATACAAACGTAAATTTGTTGTAAAAACGGATATTTAATTTTTCGCACTGTTGTATGAACGTTTATAACTATTTTGTTTCGTGTGAAACACCTTTTATTAGGTATTTTAGTTATAAATTGTTGGCGAGTTGTGAATTAAGTAGTTGTGAAAAACAAAAACAATATAATTGTTTCTTGTGAAACATTTTTAGATTTTTATATATTACAAGCCAATTACCTTCCACTTTTTTGAAAAAGTAAGCAAAAACTTCGAGCTGTAGTTCGTGTCGGATAATTTAGGGATTCATTCTCGTTTTTGTTTCATAACTCGCCCCGCATAGCGGGGCTCAAACAAATGAAACAAACCCGCCCAAGGCGGACCACATTAATTCACCTCTAAATCAAACCTCACTCACTAAGGCTCGGGACAGTTGATTCGCCAACGTTGGCCAGGCGAGCGTTGAGAATTTAGAATGGTAATTAAGAGATGGAGTATGAGTGCCCCCGAAGGGGTTTGGCTCGCTGTTTGAGCGAAGCGAGTTCGAGCCAAAAACGAATACGTAATCCTTAATTAGCGTTTTAAATTCTCATTGTCTCGCGATTTCTTTGCGTCCCTTTCTTATAAACCCAACTTCAGAGAAAACTCTGAAGTGTCTGGGTGGGTTTTTTAGTAGTAGTGTCGGCTCCGCCGACGTATTACTCGTAGTTGCTCGCTTATTTCGCGAGCCACTAATAAAAGAAAGGGACGAATACGTTTGGTGTGTAAAGAAGTGTTAAATAAGATTTATCTATATCATACCTAATAAGTATGATATATCTATTTTGCTAATCTTACACAAAAAATTTGACAAAACCTTAAAAATATGCTTTAATAATATTGTTAGTTCTTTCACAACGGACGCAACCCCAGTTTTTTGGTGTCAAAAAATTATTAGGATAATTTGACTGCAAAAAGTTGGGGCTGCGCCCTACAAGAATCGAAAACAAATCTACTCGAGGTTGATTATGAGAAAGCTGTTGGTGGTGTTCGGACTCCTTGCGTTGTTCGCAGTCGTTTGGCAGTTCAGCCGAACGGCTGAACCGATGCACGACGAATCGGAGGCACTCGCGACCGCTTCCAGGTTGGAATGTGGTCAACAAATCGGAAGAGACTTCTTCCAGAAACAGTCGGAGGTTTTCTGGCAGGGGTTGCGGCTCATAGTCCGCAACGCTGTGTCTGATGCAGATGCATTGGCACAGGCGCGGGTTATAGCCTGCGCGATACTATTCCTCACACTTCTCGGAGTGTGGGCCATCTCGTATCTTCTCGTGGAGAGGAAATGGCTTGCGTGGTTGTCGTTGGTGGTGCTTGTGGCATCGCCCCTGACAATGAACGAAATCATGATGGTGCGTGATGACGCGCCGATGACAACGTGCTTGGTATGGGGGGTGTACTTTTTCATCCGATATCTGAAGGAAGAAAAAGCACTTAACCTCTACGTAGCAGCACTTCTCTTTTCGTCTGCGACGGTGTTGCTGCTCAAGGCGGTGCCGTATGTATTGGTGCAGGCAGCAGTCGTGCTGTTTCTGCTTCTCATAAAGAAGAGGCTGAGGCACCTTGCCCCCGCAGTGATCTGCGCGATAATTCCAGCTGGCGTATTCGTCGGTTGGATGTGGGCCACAGAACGTCTGTCGATGTTCTACTTCTCCAACATTGTGTTCAACGGTGAGATGTATCAACTGAACCCCTCTCAAATTCACGGGGGCGAGCATTTGTTTAGGTGGTGGATATTTACGCTGTGGCGTGACGAGCCGGCAGCGATGATAGCAGTGGTGCTCGGTTATCTGTCCTCTCTTTGGGTTATATTAAGAGGACAAAACCGGACGCTTCCGATATTAGGAGTGGGGCTGGCTGGGGTTACTGTGCTTATGTGGAACAAAATTCCGCAGCCGAGCTATTACCTTCAGCTCCAGCTCGGAGGCATAGCCGCCTTCCCCATCTTTTTCGATCGGTTGGTTCATCGCTTGGAGGAGCGATGGCCAAAAACAAAGCAAAACTTGGCTATTGCCGGTTTGACAGTGGTGTTAGTGACTTTTTCGGTGAATGTAAATAATTCACTGGAGAAGTCGCGATTAACGCCGAGTGTCGAACGGCAATTTGAAAATAAAGTCAGATTGGGAGGGCAACTTTACCCGATTCTGACCGCATGTAATTCTACTCGGCTACTTCATGGGTGGGAAGTGCGGCAACGCATTCTCTTCACCTTCTGTGCACTTCACGAGCAGAACCGTATCCCGCCTGTAATAGACTGGTGGTACTCGGAAGAGTATTTGCCGTCTTGTCAGATTACGGCCAGCCCTCCACTGGCTGTTCTTTAGAAGGTTTGGCAGACGCACATTCTGCGGCGTCTGCCAAACCATCCTTTCTTTAATACATTTGTTCAATACCATACATAGTAAGTATGATTTTTTATTTGGCTAATTATAGACAAAAACTTGACAATTTTATAAAATATATTATACTAAAAATAGAATTTTAATTTGTTCTTTTTACTATCCAAAAATAATCCTATCAGATCTGGCATTAGAGAAATATATGAATGTTTTTCTAATGTCGGATCTGAACTCAAACCAAGGAGGTGCGCCATGAGGAATCCGCTGAAGAGCCGGATGTCCCGGCTCACCCTTGTTCTCGTTCTTGTCCTCGCGGTAACGGCGTTCGCTGTTACCCAATCGGTTCTCCACATGGGGGTGAGCCACGATACCGTGGAACATCTCCATTCCGCGTGGCTGTATAGCCAGGGAGAACGTCCATACTTTGACTTTTTCCAGAAGCAAGGCCCTATCCTTTGGGTTATGCTTCAGCCAGTGTTAGAGCTGGCGGAAGAAGACCCGGGGCGGGCGGTGATGAACGGGGCGTTGTTTATGTCTATCTTCTTCGTCATTACGTTGCTCGGTATGTACTTCCTCGCCAAGGAAGTCCTGCCACGCGGCGTAGACGGGAAGTGGGCACTACTCGCTCCGACAATCGCAATCGCGAGCCCCACGCTTGTGGGCAACTTCATGGCCGTTCGTCCGGACGGCGTGATGTTTGCTCCGCTCGTGTGGGCGATGTTCTTCTTTACGAAGTATTATCGTGATGACACGAAGCGAAATTCGTTGTTTTGGGCAGGATTGTTGTTCGGTATCGCCTCGGTGATTCTTCTCAAGGCGGTGCCACTTGCCTTTGTTCTCGGACTCTTCCTTATCGCCATCTCATTGAAGCGGCGAGAGTGGAAGGGGCCGGTTCTGGCCATGATCGGGTTTGCTCTGCCTTTGACGGTTTTTGTCTTTTGGCTGTGGCAGACCGACCTTCTGGGGGCGTTCTACTACTTCAATGTAGTATTTAACGCCCAACTTTACACTCATCCGCCGCAAAAGGTGTGGATGGGAATTGTCGAACTGGTTGTTCGCGACACCGAGCGTTGGCTCGAGTTGCTTACCATCGGTTCGTTCGCATATATCGGATACGCAATTTTCCGTCTCCGCCGGCGTTACTTCGTACCGATCGGAGTAGTGGTCTTCGCTACTCTCGGTATGATCGTAAACCATGCTATGCCGTGGTATAACTACTTCATGCCGATCTATATTGGTGCCATTCTCGTGGCACCGGCAATGGTCGTCTGGATGGTTGACCGCTGGAAAGCAAGGTTGGAGAGATTGCCGGTTCCAATATTGGCTACCATCGTCGTGGCGGTGTTCTCGCTAAACGCCCACCTCGATACTGCTACTTTGGCTCCGCGCATCGACAGTCAGATGCGCACACTCGCCAAGCTCTCCGAGCAAAGTGAGTGTCCACAGCCGCCCAACCACCCGATTTTTGTCCACGACTGCTATCGGGTGTGGTACAACCGGGACACGTACTTGTATGTGTTCCGAGCCCTTCACCAAGAAGGGCGTATCCCCGAATGGGTAGACGACCTCTACCGTTCGGAGTACGCCGTTTCTCCACCGACCATTCTTCGGCCGACCGTGGCGACACTGTCGGACGTAGATTCCCCCTAGAAAGCCCGGTTCGCCGGGCTTTCTTGTATTTTATGTTATTTATTTTTTGTAATTATTTTTTATTAAAAAACTTATCCCCAATTTTGTTAAATTAAGCTCAAAAATATTCTTTTTTTATCATCAAATTTAGTGTATAATATAGCAGTGAAAAGAATAAAAATAATTTTCGCAAACGAGTTCAAAAAACACTTATTTTTTGTGTATATTTTTTGTGGTAAGAATTGATATTTTACAAAAATTTAAACAAGAAAAACACCGAAAATTTTGGTTAGGTTTTTGTTTGTTTTTTTCTATTTTGTTATTAACATTATTATCTGAATTAACGCCGATAAAATTTTGGACTTGGTGGGCGCGAGCAGCTATACAAATTAATGAAACTGTGAAGGTTGGCGCATCCAGTGCTGTAGTAACTTATAACTATCTTTTCCAGCAGGATGTTTCAGTTGATAGTGATGGTATCGTGCATGTAGTTTTTTTTGATAAAAATCATATAATTTGTGGTAGTGATGGTACTGGGCATGCTATGCGTGATAATAATGGTGTTTGGACCGGAGATTGTGTTGGTACGGGTAGCAGTAGCTCTGAATTCGGTGTTGGCTCTACGTTTTTAAATTTAAATGGTCAGCAAACAATTTATGCTTCTTATGGTTCGGCTGTTGTTGCTAATCGTTATGTTTACGTTTACAAGAAAAGAAAGACTAGTTTACAAAAGTGGTCTGATGTTTCTTGGAGTTCTGTAGCTGTTTTTACTATGCCTAGCTCATATCCTCCAGGTGGTGTAAGAATGGCCGTAACACCGGATGGTCGACTAGCAGTAATATATTCAGTGGGTGGTGTTGGGTATATAAAATACGATAGTAATGGCGATGGTGTTTTAAATGGTTCAAATAGTTTTTGGATTACAAGTGCTTTTATGACTGGTTTGGAATTAAAATATAAGCCAGGTAGTAATACAATATTTGGCATGGTAGCAGGGGATTATCAAAATGCTTATGATCCGGTGGTATATTATGAATTCAATATTGCTAATAATACCTGGACTGTTAGCCAAGCACTTGGTGAAAATGGCGTTGATCCTGGTTTAGATTATAATGCTTCTAATTATCCGGTGGTTTCTTATGCTAATGGAACCAAACCGAGATTAGCGGTATTTAACGGTAGTACCTGGAGTTATTCCGATATTTATACCAGTGGTTTATATGGAACTGGGGTAGCTATAGGTAACAATACTACAAGTACAATTTGGGGTGGGGGTTATCGAATAATGACTAATGGTTCCTGGGAAGCAAAACAAACCCCATCATATGCACTTGGTGTGTATACCCTAGCTAGTGATAAATATAATAATTATTTATATGCAGTAGGTAATAACGGAGCTAACACAATAAACTTTTTAACCGACGATCCAAACACCGCTCCCACTTTTGCTTCTTTATCAGTTACTTCTTCTAAAGATGGTACAGGCTATATCACTGTTAATGGTGTTGCAGATGATCCAGAAAATGACGAGGTCAAATTAAAAGTAGAATACAAATCTGGAACTTGTGCTGCTTATTCTGGTACCGCCACAACCACTTTGTCCAGTACAGTTTTGGCTACCTATGGGGCGGCTAACATTACAGTTAGTAATAGTGATAGTAATGCCTATCAATTACAAAATGTTACTACTACTCCCGGTGCAAATACTGTAACTACTACCTGGACTTCAAAAACAAATAGTACTACGGCCGATGGAACATTTTGTGTTTTTGTAACTCCGCATGACGGTGCAAAAATGGGCACAACAGTTTCGACCACAGTAGTACTAGACAACGTTAATCCAACTGCCCCTGGCGCACTTACTACTTCTACGGTTTCTACTAGCACTGCAATCTTAACTTATGGTGCTGCTTCGGTAGATACTAATTTTAGTCGTTATAGAATTTATTATTCTACTTCCTCACCAGTTAGCGAATCCGGAACAGAACATAGTGATGTCAACTTAACTTCGCGTACTTTTAATGGCGCGGCCACTACTACTTTAACTGGGCTTTCGCCAAATACTACGTATTATGTAAATATTTGGGCTTATGATACTTATAGTAATCAAGTGTCGTCTACTGAGTTGACTTTTGCCACAGCTGTTTTTAATCAGGAGCCAACTTTAACAGAAATTAACCCAGCACAAAGCGGCACCTCAGCTGTTATTGTTACAACTACCATCGCTGATCCAAACAGCGATGCTACAAATATTTATATCCAATATACCACCAATTCGATTAATTGGGTTTCAACTACTTTGTCGGGTGTTACTGCAAGTGAAGGTTCGCCAGTGTATTCTACGCCGGGCCAAATTACTGGTATCGCTGCCACAACCTCGGTTAATTTAATTATTTATTGGAATATAGCCACCGATTTGCCTAACACCGATAGTAGCGCAATTTATTTGCGTCTTACACCAAATGATGGTTCTTTAGATGGAACTACTGTTACTTCGTCGGCTTTTATTGTAGATACTCAGTCGCCAACTGTCCCAGGAAATTTATCAGTTAATACCACTTCTATTAGTAGTGTAATTTTAAATTTTGCTGCCACCTCAACGGACTCGCATTTTAGTCAGTATAAAATATTTTACAAAGCCGGTGCATCAGGTGTTACCGAATCGGATTTGCCATTTACTTCTTCATCAGATGCAAATTTAGGCGTAGCCACTTTTAATGATGCGACCACCACCACAATTTCTGATTTAGCAACCTCTACTCAATATGTGGTTAATCTTTGGGCGTATGATGTTTATGGAAATAAAAGTAACGCAGTAACAGAATTAGCTTTTTATACTTTAGCAGCGACATCATCTGCTCCAACAGTAACCGCTTCCTCTACTTCGGCTTATCAAGTTATTATCAACCCAGTTAACGATACCGCCTCGACTAATTATTATATTTGTAAAACAATTGATGCTGGAGTAAGTTGCGATACTAATGGTTATGTTCAGGCTGATGGTACGCTGGGGGCAAGCGCAGTATGGCAGTCTTATGCAACTTGGGGCGGGGCAAGCGGTATTACTGTTACTGGTTTTGCTGCCAATACTCCCACAGTGTTTATTACTAAGGCGCGTAATGGTAGTAATATAGAAACTGGTTTTTCTCCAGCTAGTACAGCAGCTTATACTTTTACCGACCAAGTAGCAGATGTGGTTTTAGCAGATGCTTCGGTTACTAATACTTTGCAAATTCAACTAAGCTGGACCGACGTTGGGCAAACCGGTCTAAAGATCGAACAAGATAATGCCTGTGATGATACATATGTTACTATTTATGATAATATTAGTGGTTTTCCTGCTTCGCCACTAGTTACTTCAACCAATATTACACCTAATGTTTGTTATCAATTTAGATTTTCTTCATATAACGCCGCTGGGGTTGTAAACACAGTCAGTCGTCCGGTGTCTAATCAAATTACCTCGCCACCTGCACAACCACAAAATTTATCTGTTAGTAGTGCCACCACAGATAGTATTACTTGGAATTGGGATGCAGTTACCGATGCAGTTAATTATTTTTTGTACGATAATTTAACTGGCAGTTTAATAGACACAATCGTTGGCGCTTTAGAATATTTACAAAGCAGTTTGTCTAGCAACACATCTTATTCGGTATTTTTACGTGCCAATAATACTAACGGAACTGGTATTGCTTCGGATGTTGCTACTGGCTATACCAATGCTTCGGCTCCAACTAACGTGCAGGCAAGTAGCAAAACTCAAACCTCAATTCGTTGGAGCTGGGATTATATAAATCAAACTGCTTTTTGGGCACAAAACAAAAGTAATCCAGCCGAAAATTCTGGTTGGATTACAGATACCACTACTTTGTTTTGGGATCAAACTGGTTTAACTGCTAACACTACTACCACAGTTCAGGTAAAAGCAAAAGATGTGCTTGATGTAGAAACTGGTTTTACCGAAGCTGTAGCATATACTTTGCAAAATAATATAGACAGTTTAAGTTTTTCTAGTATTGCTAGCGATAGTATTACTGTTACTGCTAATGGTACGTTTTTTAATCAGAATGTTGGTTCTTCGCACTTTCATTTTGATAATGGCTCTGGGCAATCGATTGATGATGGTACTACCTGGGCCAATTCTGGATTAGAGCCTAATACGCAATATACTTTTACTGCAACTCCATATAATGGTAATAATGAGGCATCGAGTTCGACTGTTGGTGCCAAATATACTTTAGCTAATACGCCGGGCCAAATTGTATCGACGGTAGTAACTGATAGCAATAGTTTGAGTTTGGCTTTATCTGCAAATAGTAACCCAGCTAGCACAAATGTTTTGTTGTATAGTCCCACTACCGATCAGTATGTTGATAAAACTGCAAAAACTTTAACTGGTACCATTAGTTCGTTTGATACACTAACTAATTGGACTAATACCGTGGTAGTAACTGGTTTGGCTACCAACACCGCCTATCAATTTCAAGCAGTTGCTAAAAATGGCGATGATATTTTAACTGCCACTTCTACTGCTTCGGTTGCAGTGTATACTCGTACTAGTATACCAGCCGGTGTAGCTGCAACTGTTGATGGTACTACTCAAATTACCTTGAATTGGACTGGTGATGGTACAGAATATTATGCCGAGAATGTTACGGCCGGCACTAATTCTGGTTGGGTAAGTGGGGTTACCTGGGTCTCGGATAGTTTAACTGCAAATACACAATATATTTTTCGAGTAAAAGCTAGAAATGTTTCGAGTGTAGAAACCGATTGGTCTGAGGCCGTGTTAGCTACTACCGATGGTGGTACTCCTGATGTTGTTACTACAGGCGGAGGTGGGGGGCCTGGTTTAGATGGCACTATCCAGATTAATCAAGGCATGTTATCAACTACCAATACAGTTGTTAATATTTTGTTAACTAGTTTATATGCCAAGTATTATGATTTAGCTGAAACAACTTACGAACCAGTATTTGGTACTTTTGGTCCGTGCAATGTTGCAGAAATGCGTACCAGCTTCTCCATTATGGCCAATCCAACTTTTACCATTTCCACTTCTACTGGTTGGAAAGGTATTTGTGTTAAATACAAAGATGAAGGAGGTTCAACAATCGAAAAGTTCGCTAGAATTGAATACAAGCCATTACAAACTTGTTCTAGTTATCCTCCAGATTTTTTAAATTATTATGATATTGATGGCCGAGAACTTAAATTAGATGGATCCGATACTTTGCGTTTAATTAGTAATTTTAGTGGTTACTCCCGAGTGAAATCTGTTTGGGGAGCATGTCCATTTGAAAGACAAAATCCGCTGTATGTTAGTGACCAGCCATTTACCAGTACCAGTACTGGCAAACAAATGGTAAGTTATTATTTTCCTGCTAATGCCGATCTTACCCCTTTAAATGGTGCTTTTCCAACCGATATTTTACATAATTGGATTAAAACCGCATTAGGAATAATCCCAAGTAAAGTTTATTTCCGCCAAGCTTATGTAACTGGCGGTGTGGTTACTTATGGTAATGAAATTAGTTTTGATTTAAAAATAATTACACTGAAAGAATTTTGTGATAGCACCAATCCGGATTTATATTCCCCAGATTCTAATTTTTATTCATTCTTTTATCCAGCTTTGCTTTATAGTAAAAGTTGTTCTAACTCTTTAGACACCGATAAAGACGGGGTGCCAGATGGGGTAGATAATTGTCCAACTACACTTAATCCGGATCAGCTTGATACAAATAACAATGGTGTGGGTGATGTTTGCGATAGAAGTATGTTAGATATGGATGGAGATGGTGTTGCTGACGATATTGATAATTGTATTGCCACACCTAATACCGATCAAAAGAATTTGGATAATGATACCTATGGTGATGCATGTGATATTTGCGCTCTAGACCCGCTTAACGATATTGATTTAGATGGTATTTGTGGCAATGTTGATAATTGTAAAAATCAAAAAAATCGTGATCAAGAAGATGTAGATAAAGACGGTGTTGGTGATGTATGTGATAATTGTGCTAATATTTCTAATGCTGACCAGAAAGATCTTAATAAAAATGGAGTAGGAGATGCATGCGAAGATTCGGATAAAGATGGAAAAGATGATAGTAAAGATAACTGTCCTTTAATTAGCAATTCTAATCAAACAGATTCAGATAATGATAGCGTTGGTGATGTTTGTGATAATTGTCCAAATAAATCTAACAAAGATCAAAAAGATACCGACAAAGATAAAGTTGGAGATGCGTGTGATAACTGTTTAAATATACCCAACGCCAACCAGTTAGATACAAATAAAAATGGTGTTGGTGATATGTGCGAGTTATTGCCAGACCAAGACCAAGATGGTATTCCCGATACAAAAGATAACTGTGTTAATATTAAAAATACTGATCAGAAAGATTCTGACAATGATGGTGCAGGTGATGTGTGCGATATTTGTTCGCGTGATCGGCTAAATGATTTTGACAAAGACGGTGTTTGTGGTGATGTAGATAATTGTCCTAATACGCCTAACCCAGACCAAACGCCTTCATCACGTAGCTCGGTTTTAGGTGCGGCTTGCGATCATATTGTGGATACTGATGGCGACAATATTCCGGATCAAGTAGATAATTGTCCTCTTATTCCAAATCCTTTGCAACAAGATACAGACTTAGATAAGATAGGCGATGTTTGCGATGCTTGTCCGATCGATGCCTATAATAGATGTAAAATTATTGTTGTTTCTTCTACTACACCACCCGGGGCTACTTCTACTCCATTTGTTGAACAAATAACTAATATTGTTAGCACTACTATTCGAGTTGTGGCGGTAATGTCCGAGCAAATAACCGAAAAATTTAATATTGCCACTTTGTTTATAGAAGATGTTGTTAGTAAATATTCAGAAGAGGTTAAGGCAATTATAGATAACCCCCAAGTAGAAAAAATTACCAAAACGTACGTGGCACCAGCAATAGTAATAGCTGGTGCGGCCAATATATCGGTTGGTTTACAACTGGCTGATGTTTTGGCAGTTTTACGTTCATTGTTCTTGCAGCCGCTATTATTCTTTCGTTTACGTAAAAAGAAAAAATGGGGTATTGTTTATGATTCTTTTACCAAACAAGCTTTAACTTTAGCAACTATTCGGGTAATGGATGCTGTTTCTGGCAAAATAGTACGTACACAAGTAACCGATAGCCTAGGACGGTATCTATTAATTCTTGATCCGGGCACTTACAAGATTGTAGTAGAAAAAAGTGGTTATTCTGATTTTAGTGAACATTTGCGTGGCCAAGAAGAAGACTCTAAATATTTAAATCTTTATCACGGTCAAGCGGTAACAGTTACCGAGAAACAAAATATTATTTATAATATTCCAGTTGATCCTGTTGCTGGTGAAGAATCGTTTATGGTTTTACTTAAACAGCGTGCTTTGATTGCCTTTAAGTATACTTTAAGTTTTGCGGGTTTGATAATCTCTGGAGTTTCTTTAATTATTACCCCAACAGCTTTGGTATTTGGATTTTTCTTTGCTCAATTATTGTTCTTTGGTATTACTCGTAAATTTGCTTTTGCACCAATGCCTATAAAGATTGGACAAGTTTTAGACGCAGATATTTCTACTCCGATTGGTCAGGCAATTGTGCGGGTATTTGATGCCACTTATAACAAACTTGTTAACACTACTTTATCCAATACCAAGGGACAGTATGCTGTTTTGGTGGGGCCCTCTAAGTATTACGTTACCTACGAGAAACCAGGGTTTAACAAATTACAAACAGATATATTAAATTATAGTAGCGAAAAAACCAAGGGCGAAGGGGGTATTATTTCGCTGGACCAAAAATTAAAGAGGGCAGATTGACAGTTGGAGAGTTTAACCGTATAATTCATATTACATTTAAAAATTGTATTATCTAAATATTTTATGTTTAAAAAGATTCTTCCATATATTATTATAGCCATCATGATTGTGTTAGGAGTGCTTTTAGTATTTTTGCCACGTGAGAGTGCTTCTAATAGTTTGGTACTTTATTATGGTGATACTTGCCCGCATTGTAAGGTTGTAGAGCAATATATTGTTGATAATAAAATAGATGAAAAAATAGTTTTTACCAAAAAAGAGGTTTATCGCGATGAGAAAAATGCGGCAGAATTAGGCAAAAGAGCAGTTAGTTGTGGGCTAGACACCAGCTCTATTGGCGTGCCTTTTCTTTGGGACGGCACCAAATGCTATACAGGCCAGGATGATGTAATAAATTATTTTGCGGCACGTATTAAATAAATTGTTAAAATGTTAAATGGCTAAATTGTTGTTTTGGCTAGCAATTTAACAATTTGTCAATTTAATAATCTAATTTAGTTTATGAAATTAAAATTATTTTTTCTATCTCTACTTGGGGTTTTAATTGCCAAGCCTGCTCTAGCTTTTTGTCCAGTTTGTACAGTTGCAGTTGGTGCTGGCGTGGGTTTCTCGCGCTGGTTGGGGGTGGATGATACCATTTCTGGTTTATGGATAGGCGGCTTAACCGTTTCTTTAATTGGTTGGACAATTAATTGGTTGGATAAGAAAAAGATTAAATTTTATGGTCGTAAAATTTCAATTTTTGTTTTATATTATGGTTTAATTGTTGTACCATTTTTCTATACTGGTGTGATTGGTCACCCTTTAAATACATTTTGGGGAATAGATAAATTGTTGTTGGGTGTAATAGTTGGTAGTATTTTCTTTTTTATTGGTAAATTAGTGTATAATAATGTAAAAAAGAATAATGGTGGCCATGCCCATTTTCCTTTTGAGAATATTGTGTTTCCAGTCGCCCCATTAATTTTACTTAGTGGTTTGTTTTACTTTTTAACTCGTTAATTATATGGATACTCCTTTTAAAGATGTAAATGAATTTGTTGCCAAAGTAGATGATATGAAAAAACAAGACAAAATGGATTTGTCTTCTGATCAAGATTTGAGTTTGGCCATTATGAATTTGATCAGTATTGAGGAACATTTTTTCTTTACCGCCCAAAAAACTGGCAAGCCAGAATACTTTGATTTGTTGCAGACTGCTAGGGCGATGCGTGGCGAATTATTACGTAAGATTGTTAAAGAATACGAAGGTGAGGTCTGGTGTATTTCTAAGCATCTATTAGCTGCTTCAATGCGTTTAATGGAAGTTGGCACCAAACAACACAAAATGGGCAATAAAGAAGAAGCCTTAGATTTGTTTCAAAAATCGTATGATTTGTATTCTTTATTCTGGGGTCTAAATATGAAGCTAATCGATACCGCTGGAATTAAGAAAATCGATGATAACGCTTTAAATCACCACGATACCGAAAAGAAAGGTTTTGTAGGTAAATTAGGTGATCTAGTACGTAAAGCAATTGATTGCTGTCTCGAGTAGCAAAGGGTTGATTTATTTTTTTTGGTGTGTTACAATATTCCCGTTAAGAGGGCCGTTAGCTCAGCTGGCTAGAGCGCTTGCATGGCATGTAAGAGGTCATCGGTTCAAGTCCGATACGGTCCACAAAGATTTGGATTTTGTGAAATTATAATAGAAATAGTGGGTTTCCGCCCAAGGCGGATCCGCCTTGGGCGGACAAGTCCCTTACGGTCCACTAAATATCTATGATATAATTAAGACGCACTAGTTGCGTCTTAATTTGTAAATAAAATATGAAATTTACTCAAAAGTATTTTTGGTTAATAATTTTGGCAGGGGTGGTTTTGGCTTTTGTTTGGCCAATGCCTGGGTTATACCTTAAGCTGTACCTAGTTTATCTATTAGGTGCAATGATGTTTTTGTCGTGTTTAAAAATAGAATTAAAAGATTTGGCCAACATAAAAAATGATTGGTGGAGATTTGTAATTGTAATGCTTTTTGTTTTTGTTATTCCACCAACTTTAACTTATATAGCAAAATTATTGGTAATAAAAGATGAGATGCTTTTTGTTGGTATGATTTTGGCAGCAGCCGTACCTTGTGGAATATCAGTTGTGTTTATATCTGATCTTTTACATGGCGAACCAGCCAAAGCCTTAACCGCTACAACTTTGGCGCATTTAATTAGCCCGATTGTTACCCCAGCCATTGTTTGGTTTTTTGCTCACAAAATTATTAATATAAATTTTTTAGATATAACCATTTTGATTTTAAAATTAGTAATTATACCGCTTATCGGCGCGCAAATAATCAAATATTTAAAATGGCAAGAAAAATTAATTAATATTAGTGGCACAGTAAATACATATTTGTTGGTTTTGATGTTGTGGGGTATTGTGGCCCCAGTTCGAGATTTAATTATAGCCAAATGGCAGACCAGCTTGACGGCAATTGCAATTGCTATTATAGTTATGGTAATCAATGCTCTTTTAAGCGCTAAATTTGGTCGGGACAAAAAAGAAGATATTACTTGGATGGTAGTTTCTACTTTTAAGAATTTTACTTTGTCCTCGGTAATTGCTATGAGTATGTTTGGGCCAATGGCGCTTTTGGGGTCGGTTGCTTATGGTATTGTTAGTAATTTGTCGATGATACCAATGGAATTATTAAGTAAAGTTAAAACAAAGAATTTTTTGAATTAATATGTTATCAATTGGAATTGTTGGTTTACCCAACGTTGGAAAATCTACCTTGTTTAATGCTTTAACTCGTAGTAAACAAGCCGATGCAGCTAATTATCCTTTTTGTACCATCGATCCAAATGTGGGTGTGGTAGAAGTGCCCGACGAACGCTTACAAAAATTAGCCGAAGTTTCGGAGTCAAAAAAAATTGTTCCGACAGCCATTGAATTTGTGGATATAGCCGGTTTAGTTAAAGGGGCTTCCGAGGGACAAGGTTTGGGTAACAAATTTTTATCTCATATTCGTGAAGTAGATGCAATAGTGCAAGTGGTGCGGGCTTTTTCGGATACTAATGTTATCCATGTAAATAACAAAGTAGATCCAGCCGATGATGCCGACGTGATAAATTTAGAATTAATTTTAGCTGATTTGCAATCGGTGAATAAACGTTTGGAGTCGGTAAAAAAATCTGCCAAGGGCGTAGCTGCCAAAGATGCAGCTAAACAGATAGAGTTGTTAGAACGAGTACGCACACAATTAGAGTCTAGTTTGCCGGCGCGACTTTTAGAATATAGCGAAGATGAATCGGTGTGGATAAAAGAATTGTGTTTACTTACGATGAAACCGATGTTGTTTGTAGTTAATGTCGATGAAAGTCCAGAATCTGAAATCAAAAATTTAAAATTAGATTCTGCTATCCCCCAAATTGAAATTAGTGCCAAGCTGGAAGCAGAGTTAGCAGAATTAAGCCCAGAAGAAGCAAAAGAGTATTTAAAAGAATTAGGGTTGAATGAAACTGGTTTGGATAAATTAATTGTAGCAGGTTATAAGTTGCTAAACTTAGTTACGTTTTTAACTAGCGGAGAACCAGAAACTAGAGCTTGGACAGTTAAAGCTGGCGCCAAAGCTCCAGAAGCTGCCGGAGTAATTCATACTGATTTTATTAAAGGTTTTGTAAAAGCCGATGTATGCAGTTGGCATGATTTTATAGAATTTGGCGGCTGGAGTGGAATAAAAAATTCTGGCAAATTACGATTGGAGGGGAAGGATTATACAGTAAAAGATGGAGATGTAATATATTTTCATATCGCTACTTAATATAGCTTGCCCTAAACCTAGGGCTTGGGTATTATGATATAATTTGTTATAAAATAAAAAATCCTGATAATTATCAGGATTTTTTAAATCGCCAAACTTCTCGTCCTACAAATTGGCCGGGGCGCCAGTAGCGGAGGAAATTGCAGTTGGGTAATAGGGGGTTGAAGGTAAAGCCAATTTTTTCTATTTCTACTTCGTTTTTTATTACTCGCACCCAGCCTTCTCTTATTTTAAAACAAGGAACAATAAATACAATTTGTCCGCCTGGTTTTAAAATTTTATAAAATTCTTTTAATGAGGCAAGATAAAGTTGTTTTAACTCGGTTGCTTGTTGTTCGATTTGGTCTTTTGGTTCGTTGCCTTTTCGTGGTTGACCAAGATAGGGTTCGGTGATAATTGAATTTACACTGTTTGATTTAATTTGTTTTGAAATTTCGGTTGCATCGGCTGTAAATAATTTTACTTTGTTTAATTCTTTGTTAAGCCAATCAAGATTTATTTTTGTATCTTTAATTGCTTTTTCGGAAATGTCCGACCCAGTTAAATTGGTGTAACCCAGTAACATGGCTTCTGATAAAATGGTGCCAGAACCACAAAACGGATCAAGAACAGCATTTTTTTTGTTTACTTCAGCCAAATTTATCATCATCATAGCTAGTTTGGGTGGCAACATTCCAGACAAGTCATCGCGTCCTGGTCGACCATAATCACGTTCGGAAAATTCGGCGAATGGCTGAATAGCTAGAGTTTTGGCTAAACCATACCCATCTTCGTCTTGGCAAATTAAGAATTCAAAGCCTTTGTCAATTAATTTATTTCCTTTAATAGTAGCGGCATTTAACATATCACCTTCGCTAGGAACATAACGAGCAGAAATATTTTCGGCCCGTAATTCTTTTTTTATGGTTAGCCCTAATTTTTTGATTATGGGTTCGGATTCTTGGCCCAACCAGCTAATACCAAAATTAACTTTATTTTCATGGCCGAGTAGTTCTTTTTTTATGGTTTCTTTTAATTGTTCAAGTTTTAATCCAACGGATAACTCTTGGCCTATTCGTACAGTACCGCCTAATTTTTTGATTAATTCGGCCGGTGTTTCTTTTGGGGCTACTACTCGTAAAATTTTGTCAGTTGGTGTAATTTTGATATTTTTTAAACTTAAAACAGCGGCTATTTCCGCTGCAGATAACATTGGTTCACGTCCGAGTACGAACCACCAATAACTAACGTTTCGTGGTAGTGGCATAGGTTGTAGTTAAGGCTTGATAGGAAAAAATGTTTCTTACATCTTTGGGCCAGACAAATAAGGTGTTTTTGGCCTTTATTAATTCTTCGGTTTGATTATATGCTTTAGTATCAATTACGTCAATATTAAGGTTGGAAGACAAAATTACTACTGCATTGGCATTTTCTAGTGTGCGAAAAATATTTTGGTAAATAAAGTAAGCAGTAATAATAGCTGCGGCTGTGGCCAAACCTACCACAATAATGCTCAAAATTCGCCAACCTTGGTAGCGGCTTTTTGTGGGTAGTAAATTTGTTAGTTCTTTCCAATCTATAGATTTATTGGCTAGCATATAAGGATAGGTTAAGGTGCAAATTTACCGTAGTAGTGCTAGTTGGATTAAATCGGTCAACAAGCGGGCTCATTTGTAACTGTTCGACAATAATAAAGTAGTTTAAATTTTCTAAGTCAGCCAAATAATTTAGAATGTTGTTGTAACTACCGTTAATATTTAAATTTAAAGTAATTCTTTGATTGGTAATGCGATCTAAGTTTGAGTTTTCAATTTTTTGGTCTACCTTATTTTTTTGAGCTAAATTTTCAAACGTAGTAATTAATTTTAATTCGTTACCAGTGTTAAAAATATATTGGGGATAATCGGTTGTTGCTTGTTTTATATTTTGGATATCTTCAACAGAAGTACGAAGTCTGATAGTTTTTTCGTATTTTTTTTCTAAATAATTTCGTAAGTCAGCAGTATCAGTATTAAGTTTGTTGATGTAGTTTACAGTTGGTAAAATAATAGCAAAGATAATCAAACTGGCAGTAAGACTAAAGGCGGAAACAATTAGGAGGGTTCGTTTTTCTAAGTTTAGTCGCATATTAATCATTATACAGGGTAATGCATTTATCAATTTATTTAGTTTTTGGTAATGCCACAAAATTTTTCAAATTGGCCTTGATTTCAAAGCTGATGTTTTCTTTTTGGAATAATTGTGAAGTGGGAGTTTCTACTTTTTCTAACCAAGGAATAGATTGACAGACGGCTTGATAGTTCAAAAAAGCCTCTCGCGTCAAAGCGGTGCCGGCGATAGTTATTTTATTTTGAGTACGGTTTATTTCTATAGAGTTAATTTTTATATCATTTGGTAAAGTGTCTATAATGTCTGCAATTTTGGGGGAAACAGGAAAATACCCCTGGCTAGATTGACTGATATTTTTTACAGCACTATTAATTGTGCGGATTTCGGTATTATATTTTGAGTAATCTCGATTTACTAAAATAGCGCTATTGGCTAAATTATTAAACTGGTCTTGCAGTACCATCCAACTCCAAAGTAGAGAGATGGCTAACATGGCGCTGATAAAAATTATTATTTCTAGTATTTCTCGAATAAAAATAAACCGCACCAAATTTTTTAGGTGATTTTTTTTGTCGGGCGGAATTAAATTGAGAGTAACATTAAACATATTACCAAGGTTCTTTAGCTGCATGAATAGCCAAACCAATAACTGTAGCCAGACCTAAACCCTTGTTTTTTTCTTCGTCATTAATTGTTTTTTTCCAAAATAAATTTTTCCAGGCGTTGCCTGGGTGAGCAGATATTTTTAATTTACGGCTAATTGTTGTGTCTAAATTTTTTAATCCAGCTACTCCACCACAGAGAGTAATATGGGTAATTGGGTTAGGATCCGGAAAGTGATTTTGATAAAAACTGAGAGCTATTTTAAGCTCATCAACTAAACGATCGGCCAATCCGGTCATTATTTTTAGGTATTTAGGATGTGTTTTGTTGTAAATTATCCCCTCTTTTATTTTTAAAGTTTCGGCTGCAGCATAATCAATTTTTAAGGCCTGAATTAATCCAGTAGTAATTAATTCTCCGGAAAAGTTTAAATTCATACTAAATTGTACGCTGCCATGGTCGTAAATAACCAAACTTGATCTGGTAGCACCTAAATCTAAAATCGCCCTAGCTTCACCAGTGTAGTCTTTATTAGCGGTAATCATGGCCCGGGCAATAGCCAATGCTTCGACTTCTAAAGTAATAGGTTGCAAACCAACACTAGCCAGCAAATATATATAAGAGTCGGCGATAGTTTTGGGGACAGCGCCGATTAGTACTTTGGAAACATTAGAATTAGGGACGTCGGTTTTTACTATTTGCCAATCGATATGAGCTTCTTCCAAATCAAAAGGTAAATGTTTTTTTGCTTGAAAAAGGATGTCATCATTTGTTAGATCTTTTTCTGGTGCGTCAATAGTTATTAATTTTAAGAAGCTTTTTGGTTCGGGTAGGGCGGTTACTACCCAAGGAATAGTTATTGGTTTGTATTTTCCTTCATCCTTACCTAGAATATGCAGGATTTTTTTTCGTACCATTTCGGGTTGTTGAATTTCACCATTAACAATGTACCCAGGTGGCAAAAGAATTGTGCGCAGTTCTTTAACTAAAAGAGTAGACTGCTTACCTGTAAAAGGTTGGCGTTTTAGTTGTAATAGTTTAATTGACAGATCGCCGATATCTAAACCAAAAGCGTCGGCGAAAGGGTTGCTTAAAAACATAATAATTTAAAAAGCCTGAGCCAAAGAATACATTGGCATAATTACAGCCACGGCAATGCCGGCCACCATTAAACCTAAAATTACAATAATTACTGGTTCGATAATAGTAGAAAAGTTTTTCATAACAGAATCAACCTCGTTGGTGTAATACTCTGCTAGTTCTTTGAGCATTTTTTCTACTTCACCCGATTGTTCGCCTACCATTATCATTTCGATCACCATTGGTGGGAACAGATCCTCGCTTTGTTTTAAAATTTCAGATAAAGGGGATCCTTTTTTAAGAGTTTCAGCTACGATTAGCAATCTTTCGCGGTAAATTACATTGGTTTGCACGCTAGCAGCAATTTTAACCGCTTCGATGATAGGGATAGCACTTTCTAATAATGATGATAAAGTGAGAGTAAAACGGGCTAGGTTAATTTTCTTAATAATTGGTCCAGCAATTGGTAGATGTAAATTTATTCTATGTACTATTCGTTTGATATTTGGTTTTTTAATCAACCAAACAACTAAAATTATAAAGAAAAATAATCCAATTGAAACTAATACGCCGTATTGCCCCATAAAATCGGTGATTCCTACCAAAATACGGGTTGCGAGTGGTAGTTCGGCTTTAAAATCTTTAAACATTACCATTATTTTTGGCAATACAAATATCACCATCTCAAGGGCAATACCCATCATGGCAGTAAAAACTACTGCTGGGTAAATCATGGCACCACGAATTTTTGAAGTTAGCTCGTGGCTTTTGTGCATTTGGTTATTTACCTGTGCCAAAGCATCTTCTAATGTACCAGCTGCTTCGCCAGCCGCAATCATACTAACATAAATTTCGGGAAACACCTTAGGGTATTCGGCTAGCACCTCGCTTAATTGTCTGCCAGTTTCTACTTCAGTTTTAATTTTACCAATAATCAAACGTAATTTTTTGTTTTCAATTTCTTCGCTTAAAACTTTAAGAGCATTAACAATAGACAAACCAGCTTTGGTCATTGTTTGCAAATGGTAAACAAACAATATTTTTTGAATAAAGGGAATGCGATGAAAATAAGTATCAAAAAAATTATTAATTTTTACTTCAAGAGGAGAAAGTTGTCTTGGTTTTTTGTCTGGCATAAAGGGGGTGAGAATTTTTAATTTAAAAATTAAAAATTTTAAATTAAAAATTTACTCTCTTGTTACTCGTAATACTTCGCTAATTGTGGTTACACCCATTCTTGCTTTTATTAATCCGTCTTCTAACATTGTAAGCATACCATGTTCGCGGGCGTAATCTCGAATATCATTGGCATTAGCGCGTTCGTTAATTTTTTTAATTAAACCAGAATCAATTTCCATAATTTCGTAAATACCCTGGCGTCCTTTAAAACCAGTTTGGCCACAACGGTGGCAACCAGCGCCTTGATAAAATACAAAATCTTTTCCTTCTTTTATTCCAGCATATTCTTTAAACAGAGCAGGTAATTTTTTAATATCAAAAGCCTTCGCTAATTCGTCGGACGCTGTTTTGTCGAGGGCAAATTCTTGTTTGCAATAAGGGCAAATCCGGCGGAGCAGACGTTGAGCCACAATAATATTAGCGGTGTAGGCAACCAAAAATGGTGGTACACCCATGTCAATTAAACGAGGTAAAGTAGTTGGCGCATCGTTGGTATGCAAAGTAGACAATACCAAATGTCCGGTCATGGCAGCGTTAATAGCAATTTCGGCAGTTTCTTGGTCGCGAATTTCTCCGACCATGATAATATTTGGATCTTGACGTAGTAGTGCGCGTAGTCCAGAGGCAAAAGTAAAACCAGCCTTAGGATTGATTTGGCTTTGGTTTACTCCGGCCATTCGATATTCGATTGGGTCTTCTACAGTAGAAATATTTACTCCCGGTTGATTTAAAATACCAAGCACAGTATACAAAGTGGTAGTTTTACCAGAACCAGTTGGCCCAGTAACCAAAATCATACCGTGGGGTTTTTTGATAGCATTTTCAACAATTTTACGTGGCTTATCTAAAAATCCCAATTGATCCAAACTAAGTGGTTTGGCACCTTCGTGCAAAAGACGCATCACAATTTTTTCACCATCATAAACTGGTAACAAAGAAACACGAAAGGCCAGTTTTTCTTCTTGGATTTGAATTTTAAAACGTCCATCTTGTGGAACCATGTGTTCGTCTAATTTTAGGTTAGACAAAATTTTAATTCTGGCAGTAATACCGTTTTGAATAGTTTTTGGCAATGTCATGACTGGTTTTAAAATGCCATCAATACGATAGCGAATGGTTACTTCTTTTTCGCCTGGTTCGATATGGATATCGGATGCATTTTCGTAGACAGCGTGTTCTAAAACGCTGTTAACAATATTAATAATTGGTAGTTCTTCGGCAGCCTTTTTTAAATCGCCAGTGCCTACTTCGCCACCAGCATCTTGAACAATTTGCAAATCATCTTCTAATTGTGCGTGGTATTGGCGTAGTGCTTCGCGCAAGTCGCTAGGGGCAGTAATATATACTTTTGGCTCTAATCCGGTTTTACGACGTAAAAATTCGATAGTTTGAATATCGGTTGGATCTGTCATGGCAAGTTTAATAGTGTCTTTGTCTTTATCAAAGGCCACTACCTGGTGGGTGCCAGCCACTGGGCCAGGAATTAAATTAATAATTTCTTTTTTGATTTCTTTTCCTTTTAAGGCAACAAAGGGAAATTTTAAAATTTCCGCTGCTTTTTCGTATAGCCCGGTTTCATCAATAATATTTTCCATTATCAAAACTTCCTCTAAACCTTTTTTGAGTTTAAGAGCTTTTGCCTGAGCAGCTCTTAAACTTTTGGCGTCAACCTTGATTTCTTTAATGAGAGTTTTTAGAATTTTAGGAGGAAGCATAAAATTGTGTGCAAACGCACGATGATTTTTTTAGTGAATATATTATACCACAAAAATACATATTGAAGAAGCAAAAAGTTATCCTCATGCGGGTGAGTTGACAAAACCCACTAAAGATGGTAGACTTACCCGTTCGTTCTTTACACAATTTAGCCAATAAAACCAACCCCGCATAAATGCGGAGCAAGGTAATTGAGAAGAGCTTTTGTATTGTTTGTTATGTTCAAGCAGTACGTAAGCTCTTCTCACATCGGGGAGGCCCTGGGCCACGGGTAGTGGCACAACTGCTTTTCGGGCAATAACAAGCTCGAAGGGAGGATCTCATGTCGCGCAAGGTAACGTTCGAAGACACGTTGCGAGGACTCATGGGTGGTCAACAGGAAGCGCTTCTACGCAAGCTCTTCCGAGCGGCTGGCGACGAACTCGGTGGCAAGGAAGGCTTCGAGGCCATCCTGCGCGACGAGCTGGCGATCCAACTGGTGGACGCCACGATCAAGATCGTCGACGCCAACGGTCGCTTCATCCCCCTCAAGGGAATGAAGAGTGGTGGCGACTACGTCGAGCCGAACCGTCGGTTCAACCTCGTCCAGCCCCAGGTCAATCCGGTCGCGATTCTCGCCCGTCTCCAGCAGTTCTTCAGCGGACAGACGTTCGTCTCGGTAGAGGAATTCATCCGTCGTGCGGCCGAGCTCTTGGAGCAGATCCAGACCATGAAGCAGATGAAGGGTCTGCTCAACGGCGTGTACTTCCCGATCTGCCTGCCGCAGTTGGACGCGAGCGACTACGACTATGCGCTCGAGCGGGTGTTCCTGGACGCGGTCAAGCGGTCGTACGAGGAGAAGTTCCCGATCCGGACCTTCACCAACTACCGCGCGAACACGCTCAAGGGTAACGTCGGCGTCGTGGAAGAGAGCCGTCACGGACAGCTCATCGAGAAGATGGGGCACGGTCCGGTCGTCGGCATCTACTTCCCCAACCCGATGCAGGGCTTCTCGATCCCGGCCGATCGTCGTCTGATCCAGGTCTGCCCCGAGGGCTTCCTGCTCTCGGGCGCCATCGACACGGCCACCGCCATGGTGGCCATGCCCGAGGTCCTGGCCCGGGATGTCAACACCCCGGTCCTCGACTGCGCGGCCAACACGTGGCAGTCCTCCGAGTTCTCGCTCGACTTCTTCGCCAGCGACGGCGGCGCGAACTTCGACAACCGGAATCTCGACGCGAACGAGAACTACTCGGGCGGTGTGCTGTTCGTCGGGAAGTTTCTGCAATAAAACAACCCTGCACCAGAACGGTGCAGGGTTTGTTTTTATAGGTGATTTTGTGGTAGCGACTTCATCCACCCGCCAAACATCCTGCCAATTTCTTGGATAATAGTTTGAAGAGCTAAATATTTTTTCTGATCAATAATATTTAATTCTCGGAGCAGACGGATAAATACTTTTAAAATATCAAATTTGTCACTAGCTTTTTTTATGAATGGTAATTTTTCTTCTTTAGGCAAATATCCAGCTTGTAATAATATTTCTATTATCTCCACAATATATTTCTCGCAAGTAGCGCCAATAGTGTATTTATCTTTCTTTGGAAAGAGTTCGGCAAAGTTATAATATATTTTATATAGATCAATTGTCCTTTTTAAAATTGGCACGCCCTCCCACATCGAGTTTAAGTCGTTCTTGGCCGAAGCTGGAAATGCGGGGGGGGGGGTAAAAGATTGTTTAACATACAAATATGTATAATGATTTAGTTACTATTGAAAATTTATTTAATGCATGGTATGAATTTAAAAAAGGAAAAAGTAATAAACCAGATGTGATGTTATTTGAGTTGAACTTAGAAGATAATATTTTTCAACTTTATGAAGATCTTATCACAAAAAATTATTTTCATCAACCTTATCATACTTTTTATATTTGGGATCCAAAATTTAGAATAATTAATAAAGCCAGTGTCCGCGATCGAGTAGTGCATCATTTGCTATACAAATATTTGGAAAAAATTTATCAACCAATTTTTATTTATCATTCATATTCTTGCCAAGCAGGCAAAGGTGTTCATAAGGCAGTTAGTGATTTGAGTGACTCAATTAGAAAAATGACTAAAAACTATACAAAAAATATTTGGTATTTGAAATTGGATATTAAAAAGTTTTTTGCTAATGTGGATCACGAGGTGTTGCTCCGACAATTAAAAAATCGGGTTTATGACCCAGATGTTATTTGGCTTTTAGAAAAAGTGATAAGGAGTTTTGTGCAGAACTGTCATCCCCGTGAAAACGGGAATCCAACACTAGATCCCCGCCTACGCGGGGATGACAACCATGGTGTGGGGATACCAATTGGCAATTTAACCTCACAAATATTTGCTAATATTTATATGAACGAATTGGATTATTTTGTTAAATTTAATTTGCGAGAAAAATATTATTTTCGTTATGCTGATGATTTTATTTTTTTACACGAGAGCCAAGAATACTTGGAAAAGTTAAAAGATGTTATTTGTCAGTTTGTTACAGATAAATTAAAATTGACTGTTCATCCTAACAAAATATTTTTACAAAAGTTTAACCAAGGGTTAGATTTCTTGGGCTATGTGTTGTTGCCGCATCACCAAATTTTACGAACCAAAACAAAACAAAGAATGTTTAAGAAAACAAAGGAGAAGGTGGAAGAATTTAACGATGGTTTAATATCTGATTTTGAACTCGGTCAAACTGTGCAGTCGTATTTGGGGGTGCTGGCGCATTGTGATGGATATGAAGTAAGGGTTAATCTGAGGAATGAGGTATGGGTGGATAAACAGGCAAATTATTTTTTTAAGAGACACTTAATTATAGGTGAAGTAAATAGTAAGCAGTAAATAGTAAATAGTGAGTAACGCATAGTTCGTCGTCCTGCTTACTGCTTACTATTTACTGTTTACTCGTCTTCTTGACTTTTTATCTTATTTCTGATACGATAGCCCTGTTAATTTATTATTTCTGTCATTGTTAATACCAGCTTTGGTGTGGCGCTAAAGCGGTAATTAACAATCTTACCTTTAAGACAGGTAAGTCCAAGGCAGAGTCAAACTTATTTAAACAAGTTTGATAAACACAAAACCCATGAAAAAGTACGAGTTACTATTGGTTTTGCCTGGCACTCTAGACGAAAAAGAGGCCGAGGTACGTTCCGCCGAGGTTTTGGCTTTGCTTAAGGAAAGCGACGCCGAAGCCACTATTCATAATTTAGGTAAAATGCGTTTGGCCTATCCTATCAAGCAGATTCGCTATGGGTATTTCTATACCATCATTTTTAGCGTATCTCCAGAGATGTTAAAATCCATCCAGTCCAAATTAGGTTTAATGCGTGATTTGCTTCGCGCTATGATTACAGAGTTTAATTCCCAATTTACTGGTCCACAAAAAATTTCTTATTCTACTGATGAAACCGGTGTTACCACTATGAATGATAGTATGGTAGAAGAAGTAGTAGAAGAAGAAAAAGAGGAAATCAAACCAAAAGCCGCCACCAAAGTTTCAATGCAAGATATCAATAAGAAATTGGATGAAATTTTGGATGGCGATATTATTCCTGGTGTTTAACCTACAAAATTATGTACGACTTAAATAGAGTTACCATTATTGGTCGCCTTACTCGCGATCCAGAGGTTAAAACTACCACCACCGGCAAATCTGTTGCCACCGTATCTGTGGCTACTAGCCGCGCTTGGACCGACCAAGCTGGTGTAAAACAAAAAGAATCAGAATTTCATAACGTTGTTTTCTGGGGTAAATTATCTGAAATTGTTGGACAGTATTTACACAAGGCTTCTAAAGTTTATGTTGAAGGTCGTTTGCGCACTCGCGATTGGACCGACCAAGCTGGCGTAAAACATTATCGCACCGAAATTGTTGCCGAGAATTTGATTATGTTAGATAGTGCCCCAAGTGGTGCGGGTAGTAATATGCCTACAAATTCTACTCCTGTTTACCATGATAATGCTCCAGCCGAAGTAGTAGAAGAAGAAATCAAGGTAGAGGATATTCCTTTTTAAAAATTTAATTGTTTGATTTATGATTACAGCTCAAAAAAGCAATAATAATAACAAAGAAGATAAAAAATGTTTTTATTGCACTAATAACAAAACCGCTCCCGATTATAAAGATGTTGGCAACTTACGTCGTTTTGTTTCTTCCTATATGAAGATCGCCCCAAGACGTCGTAGTGGTTTGTGCGCCCGTCATCAACGTCAGGTAGCCAATGCTATTAAACGTGCTCGTCAGGCATCGTTTATGGGTTTTACTGCTAAGTAAATTGGCTGAATACGCTTAAAGTATTTAAATACGCGATGCACTACCATAGTGTGTCGTGTTTTTTAAAAGGGTTGGTTAAAAATTAAAAATGCAACCATGTCCAATTGGCAAGATTTACAAAACAATCCCCGACTAAAAAGTATTTACGAAACTCGAATTAAAGTTATTCGTTTAATTCGTGAATTTTTTTGGTTAGAAAATTTTGTGGAAACCGATACTCCAGTGGCAGTGCGTTTTCCTGGCCAAGAACCATATTTAAATCCAGTGCCAGTAGATATCCATAACCCAAACAGCGAAGCCGCTCGTTTTTATTTACAAACTTCACCAGAGTTTGCGATGAAGAAATTGTTGGCTGTTGGTTTTGATAAAATTTTTCAACTAGCCAAATGTTGGCGTGATTATGAATCATTTGGTGGTACTCATAATACCGAGTTTACCATGCTCGAATGGTATCGATCACCAGGGACACTGGTAGAAATAATGGATGACACAGAAAAGTTGATAAAATTTGTTGATGCCAAATTAGCATTGTCCAAAATTTATAATTTGCAATCAAATTACGATCGAATAAGCGTAAAAGAATTATGGCAGAAATATGTGGATGTTGATTTTAATGAATTGTTAGAAATTAATAAAATGCGTGATTTTGTTAAATCTTGTGGTTATCAAGTATCAGAAGAAGATGCGTATGAAGATTTGTTCTACAAGGTTTTTTTAAATAAAATTGAATCGCATTTAGGCAAAGAACGTCCAGTTTTTGTTTATGATTATCCTGCCCAAATGTGTTCTTTATCTAATCTTAGCCAAAAAGACCAGCGTTATGCCGAACGGTTTGAGTTATATATTAACGGGTTAGAACTAGCCAATGCCTTTGGGGAGTTGACTAATCCAGTAAAACAGTTGTATAATTTGGAGCAAGACCAAGCCAAGCGCCAAGAATTAGGTCGTGAAATATTTGGGGTTGATAAAGATTTTATAGAATCTTTATCAAATATTCCTAGTGCTGGTGGTATTGCTTTGGGGGTAGATAGGTTGGTAATGATTTTAACTGAAGCAAAAGATATTAATGAAGTAATATTTGGTTCAGTTGCCGATCAACTCGTAAATTAAAAATTTTAAATTAAAAATTTAAACATATGGCCGCAACATCCGAAATTCGTAAGGGAGTAGTAATTAAAAGTAATGGTGATTTATTTGTCGTAGTTGAATTTCAACATATCAACCCAGGCAAAGGGGCTGCGTTTGTACGTACTCGTATGAAAAGTTTGGCTACTGGCAAGGTAATGGAAAACACTTACAAAACTAGTGAATCAGTAGATATTGTGCAGGTGCAATTTCAAACTATGCAGTATTTGTATAAAGCTGGCGAGAATTTTGCTTTTATGGATACTAGCAGTTATGAACAAATTGAAATGAGTGGCGATCTTATTGGTGATGAAGCAAAATATTTAAAAGAGGGGGTAGAGTGTATAATTGGCTTGTATGAAGGTCGTGCAGTATCAATTCAAATTCCAAAAAAGATTCAATACAAGGTGGTTGAGGCTCCGCCAGCAGTACGCGGCGATTCTGCTTCGGGAAATGTTACTAAAGAAATTGTGCTTGATAATGGTTTACATATTTATGCGCCAATATTTATTAAAGAAGGTGAAGAGATTTTGGTAAATACTGAAACCGGTGAATATTCGGCCCGGGCTTCTAAAGAATAAGTTAATAAAAAACTGCTTCGCTTAAATGCGAAGCAGTTTTTTTGTTTTAAAATTCGTTGTCGTCGTCTTCTGTTCCGTCTCCCCAATTTTCTTTTCCTAATTTTTCGTCTCCATCTAATTCGTCATCGCTATTTTCCTCCTCCTCCTCCTCCTCCTCCTCATCAAAATTATCTTCCGGAGGATTAGACTGGCTGAAAACCATATACTAAAAGTTAAAATTAAATTTAACCAGGGTGGTTAATAAGATAAATTTTATCATTTTATTTTTTAGGAGTCAATAATTATTGTCAAGATGAGTATTGACTTTTGTCTAAAAATAGGGTAGAATTTTATGTGTTAATCACTGCGGGTATCATATATGTTCCATATATAATACCTTCGCTCGAAAGAGCAAAAACTTGTTTTTACTCTTCGCTCACTGCGGGTATCATATACTAAGGTATATAATACCGCTCGTCGGTCATGAAAAATAAAATAAATTTTATTTTTCGCGACACTCCTCGCGGGTATCATATAACGGCTATTATCCGAGTTTTCCAAACTCGTGACAGGGGTTCGACTCCCCTTACCCGCTCACTTAAAAAACTTCTCTTTAATATAGAGAAGTTTTGCTGATAATAAAGCGGTAAATTTATAGCGGGAGGTGACACCTTATTTATTTTTGCTTAAACACTTTAAACTTCATAAAAATAATTATTATAAAATGTTGTTTTTTAGCTAATTATTCTATATACAGTGTAACTCTTGAAGGGTGGCTGTACATTGGGTTGACAAAATTAAATATTCAGGTATAATGGGAACATACTAAATAGCGGGGTAGAGCAACCTGGCAGCTCGTCGGGCCCATAACCCGAAGGTTCTCGGTTCAAATCCGAGCCCCGCAACAAATAAAAATGATCCACAACGTGGGTCATTTTTATTTTGGCTCGGATTTAAAGGGGAAAGGGAGAAAACGGGAGTTTTCTCTTGCTGAGGAAAGGTATTGGAAAACCCAAAGGTTTTCCAAAGAGGAGCAAAGCGACGATTTCAAATAGCGAAGCGCCGAGCCCCGCAACAAAATAAAAAATAAACCCTCTGATGGGTTTATTTTTTATTACAGTTCTACTATCAAATCATCATAAGCAATTTCTGTGGGTGCAAATATCTTTCGTGCCACCCGCTGCGCCTCTTGCCGATGCATTACCGACGGATAGCCACTGGCACCAAAAAGAGTAAGCATTAATTTTTTTACCTGCGCTCGTTTAGCGAGCTTAGCACCATCTTCGGGATTACTATGTCCCCAAGCATCATGCACGCTACCAGGTGAAAAAGCGCATTCATGCATTAATAGATCTGCATCTTTAGCTAACAAATAATCATTTTCGCAAACAGCGGTATCGGCACAATAAGTAATAATTTTTCTTTCCAAATTAAACCTATAACCCAAATCGTAATCTATGTGCTTCAAATTTTTACAAACAAACGATAGCGGCTTAACAAACTTACCTGGTCTAATACCAACTATTTTAGTTTTGTAAGGCAAATTTTTAATTGGCGACATAAACGGATGCTGGGTAAATTTTGTCAAATACTTTTTTGATTCATCAGCACAAAAAATCGTTAGCGGTTCGGTAAACTTAAATTTTGGCAAAACATGTAAACCGCAAATATGATCAACATGTAAATGTGAAATAAACAAATAAATTGGTTTTCCTGGTTTTATGTATTTATCTACTTTATGAATACCATAACCAGCATCCAAAATAATATAAGCTTCCTTAGTGTCAATTAAAGTACACGGCGTCTGACCAGTTTTTGTATCATACCAATTATTGGTACCCAAAAAATGTATTTTCATATTCGAAATGAGTGAGTGAAAAGAATAAATTTATTTATTCTTTTTTGAACGAATGAGAATATATTTATAATATATTTAAGTGAACATATCTTACCATCAAACTGCATTTCTAACAAGTTAAATACGCCCTCTGGAAACATTTTTAAATAATAGGTATAATATATAATAATAAATACTCTTATGTGTTGGCATGATTATCTAAAAAAATATCTTTGGTGGATTTTAAACCCTTTTTTCCCTATTGGTCGAAATATATCAAAATTTTTTGGCTATGCACCTTACCCAAAACGCCAAGAATACCACTTGGGTTGGTTGGCACCCGGACGTACTATAGGAGGGTTTAATCAGTATCTACTAGATCAAGGTTTTGAAAAAAATCGTATCGCTTGGATAGATGATGAGGAATTAATTAGTTTACGTTTACGTGAAAATTTCCGTTATCAATATCATGTACGACTATTTATTGATAATGAAATTCGCGGTCATCATGAATTAACCCCAGAGTATAGCCCGCTCGACCATTTGCACGACAAAGACACCTCCGAGCGTAAAGAAGAATTTAAAAAAATGCTAGGGGAATGGATGGTAGAAGAAAAACCTAACGAAAGATAATATCCCAAAGTGCGCCGGCCACATTACGCGGTGTACCTTGCAAAGGATAATGATGTAGATCAATAAACGGCATACTATTACATTCAATTACGCCCGATCGTGGCTGCTCTTGCCACGATTTTTTAATATCAGAAATAATAAAATCAATCCCTACTAAAGAGTCTTTTAATTTTTCAGCAATAAAAGTAAATAATTTTATGTTATCTGGGTGGGCTATATCGGTTACATCTACTAAAGCACCACCCACTCCGCGACTAGTTTTAGTTCCAAGCGCAACAATCCTATTTAACATTGGCACACTATCCCAATTTAAATTTTGACGTTTTAATTCCGATTCTGTTGCTTCGTCGGCTACCAAATAATGGAATAACGGACCCTGACGCAGGGGTTTTTTGTTTTCTATTTCTACTAACTCCCGCACTGTATGAATACCATCGCCTTCTACTGCTGCTGGGTCACGTCGCAAAACTCCCTCTAATTTTCCACCAACTACAATCGCTCGATAAACACTTCCCTGCAATTCTTCCTCCACCATTACAAGCGGACAAATCATTTTGGCTTTATTAAAAGCTTCGATTAATTCTTTTTCGGTTTCAATATGAATAGTAGTATGACGACTACGTGAACCAGAGGCTGGTTTTACGATTACTGGTTTGGCTAAATTATTAAATATAAAAATGGCTTTTTTAACACTAAAAACTGCCCTGCCTTTGGCTACTGGTATACCCCACATTAAAAAATTTTTCTTCATTTCGGCTTTATTGTCCATCCAAATTAGAGAATCAGAATCTGGACCATTAGGACGAGGCAACCCCTGAAAAATACACTTTTGCTTTTTCCATTCTGCCAAAAAAGTTTCATTAGGTAAGTTAAATAATCGCCACTCGCGCATTTTAATACCGCGTTTTTTAGCTTCTTCCCAAAAACATTTGGCTCGTACCGAAATTTTATCTTCTGGTTCATCAATCCAACGAGCTAGTTTAATTAAAACAAAAAATTCCATTAATACTGGTGCCAAATAATCTCCTATCCAAGAAGTAGCCGGAAAAATCCACTGGCGCAATCTATCCAAAGGCAAAAGTACTGGATTAGTAATAATTTCCATCCAGTTATCAAAACTCTCGAGCGTATGATTTACTGGGGCACTGCCACAATCGGGGCAAGATGGATTATTTGAAGGCATAATAAAAAATAATTAACCCCTAATTTATACCACAAAATTTTTAATTACGCAATTAAAAAAGCACCCTATTTATTAAGGTGCTTGTTTATTAGAAGTTACGTCGGCGGGGCTGACTCTACTACTAAAAAACCCGCCCAGATATTCCGACCCAAGGGTCGGAGTCGGGTTTATTAAACAAATTATTTACCAAGTAATTGTTGAAAAACATCTGGTCGATAACCGATAATTATTTCACCATTAATATCTATTACTGGCACGCCCATCTGCCCGCTTTTTGTAATCATTTCTTGTGCCTTAAGCTGATCTTCTGCCACATTGTAATCAACAAACTCTACGCCATTATTTTTAAAATAATCCTTGGCCATATGGCAATACGGACAAGAAGGTGTAGAATAAACAAAAACTTTGTTTTCCATATTATTAAAGTTAAATTAATAAAACTATTTATATTTACAAATTAAATTTTTAAGGTCGTTTACAAAATCGGTCTCGGCAAGAATATAACAAATTCTTTTACCTTCTCGTTCTGGATTTAAAATGCCTTCTTTGTAAAGAGCCTGCAAATGATGAGAAACAATAGCAACACTTAATTTAAGCTTTTTAGCTATCTCCGAAACACATACCTTTTCTTTACCAAATATCAAACATAAAATTTGTAGACGCGTAGGCTCTGAAGCAGCCTGCAGTCTTTTGGCTAGTACTTTTAAATCTTTGTTGCCTATTTTTTTTATCATATACGTTCAAATGTATGTTTGAATGATACACCACCTAATTAAACTCGTCAAGTGTGGATAACTTATAAAACAAAAACCCCGCTATTTAAGCGAAGTTTTACGATGGGCTCCTTAGTAGAGGATGTTAGAACTATTTTGATGAATATAAAACAAAAACCGTCGACAGAACTCCTTTCAAATTATTCAAGGTGATTAAATAATCTGAGTGAATGTCGACGGTAGATGTGGTACCGCATAGCCTCGCCCCCTTCGCGCCGAAGGGGGGGTGGTGTCTGAGAAGCGCTGTTTCAGGACTTCCGCATGTGTTACTTGGGGTAGAAGGTACCCAAGCACTCATGCTCCTCGCGCCTGGAAAAGCCTAATCCAGCTTCCGCACGACGACCACGACGTTCAATCTTCATAACAGCAACTTTGAAATCCTTCATGTTCATGTTCACGAACTGTCACGCACGACGGAAGCTCGGGAGGTCGTTGTAGTCAGCCTCCCAATCTCGCTTCTTGTGTGAACGCTTCCCCATGAAAACCTCCCCAATCTCTGAACAGTTAATTCACTAAATTTATAGTAACACAATTATAATTATATTACAGATTGGGTTGACTAACTTAAATTACAAAACAAAAATCCATTCGCAATATCCTCCACATTTTTTTCCAAAATAATTCAGAAAAAAATGTGGTGTGCGAATGGATCTTCATCGCATCCCCCACTCAAACCTACTTGCGGCGGCCTGGGCCTGATATCCGAATCGCAACGGCCCAAAGAACTAGAAATGCCGCCACATGGGCCAGCATTGCCCATGCCTGGGGCATCCCGCTCAGGCAAAAGTAGGAGGCACCTCCTGTAGTCAAGACTATCGGAATGCCCAGCAAAAGGATCAAACGCAAAGTGCGCATTTTCACGATTCCTCCTCGTGGCTATTATATTTCCTCAGTCAATACCAATTTAATTTAACCACAAAATCATAAACTAGTCCAATCTATTTTTAGAATACCATTTGAATATTATGTACCTTATGCCGAATATAATAAAAAACTTTCCTGATTTAATCAGAAAAGTTTCTTTGAGCGGGTGAGCGGAATCGAACCGCCATCTCATCCTTGGCAAGGACGTATACGAACCATTGTACTACACCCGCGTGTTTGGTATTTAAATTCTAGTAAAAATATTTTATATCATTTGATTATTTTTGTCAACACCGCCTTGTTTTATACAGGGCGGTGTTTGTCTGATAAATATTCTTAATTATGTGCCAAATCATCTTTATAATATTCCTCGTACATCTCCCAGAAAGAGATAAAAAGGGCGGCGATTATCGGTCCGATCATAAAGCCGGAAATACCAAACAAGATTAAACCACCTAAAGTAGAAAATAAAATTAGCAATGGGTGCATTTGGGTGTCTTTACCCACCAAAATTGGGCGGAGAAAGTTATCGATGGTACTAATTACTAGTGCTCCAAAAATTAGGATAGTTAATCCTTGCCAAATACCACCACTAAGTAACATCACGATCCCAGCAGGAAGCCAAATTATAGCTGTGCCAATTGCGGGTATTAGAGAGGCAACAGCGATTAAAATTCCCCAAATTACTGCTCCAGAAATACCGGTTATCCAGAAAAGCAAACCGCCTAGCGTGCCTTGAAGAGCGGCTACCAACAAAGTGCCTTTGATAGTAGAGTGGGTGGTGGTGGTAAATTTTTTATAGAGCATTTTTTCGTATTTATCTCCTAATGGGCAGATATACATTAATTTAAGAAGCAATTTTTTGCCATCACGGATAAAGAAGAACAGGGTATAAAACATAATCAAGAACATGGCAAAAAAGGTAATAGAATCTTGAGTGAGATTTTTAGCAGTGACAAAAATATAACTCGTGATTGTTCGGGTAATTTCGGAAAATTTTTCGGTTATCATCGCCTCATTAATTTGTAATTTTGTGGTGTATGGATTGCTTTTAAACCATTCTAGTGATTGATGTAAGGTGGTGCTAATTTGATTGTTGTCAAAAGATAAGTAAACTTCTAGTGATTGTTTGATTAATAGGGTGCCGATAACTGTGAGTGGGATAATGATTACCAATAGTACAACCAACATAGTGATAAGGGTACTAAAGTTTGGATGATTGATTTTAGTATTAATGTATTTGTATAAAGGATAAAATAGTGCAGCGATTATTGCTGCCCAAAATATTGGGTAGGCAAAACTTTTAAGTAATGATAAAAATGAGATTGTTACTATACCAAGTAAGCCTAAAAAAAGATAATTGCGAATTTTAGAAAAGTCCATAGAATTAAATTGCTAAATTGTTAAGTAGTTATTTGGTAATAGTATTTTAGCAGATTATAGGGCAGTTGACAATTTGTTTTTAGCAAAGATTTCTTTAATAGTATTCCAAGAAATAATTTTGAGTATTAAAACTAGAGCAGAGTAGATAATTGCACCAATTAAAACTGACCAGATTAGAGATAATGGTTGGAATAAGTATACTAATCCAGCCATAATAGCACTGGCAAAAATAATTTTTCCAAAAGTAAAAAATTTAAGTTTGGTGGCAGAATAATGGCGCACTAACAGGGCTAGCATAATACCAGCAAATAATTCAGAAAAAATGGTAACACCACCGGCACCATAAATTCCATATCGAGGGATAAAGATAAAATAGCCAATAATACTTAAAACAGCATCAATACCATAAATCCACAATGCTTGACGTTGGCGGCCAATTCCCAAAGCAGTGTGGCCAAACACCATACCAAAGCAAATTCCTAGTATTGCTGAACTTAAAACGATTAAAATTTTTCCGGCGGAAACAAAATCAGCTCCACCTACTAGTAGCATAATCGGATTAGCTAATATTATCATACCAGCCAAAACTGGTAATAAAATTAAAGCTGTTAAGTTTAAAGCAGTTTGATAATGAATTTTAAATTCGGTTTTTAAATTGCGCGACCAAGCATAGGTAATAAGTGGCATCATTATGCCCATAATCATAGCCGCCATTTGGACAACAATGTCTAATACTCGATAAGCTGCACTGTATAAACCAACGTCGGTAGCCGAAACAAAAAGTGGCAGTATCACCCTATCACCCTGAAGATAAAAAGAATTAAAAATAACCGCCACAGCGTTCGGCCAGATTTTGGTATAGATTGCCTTGGAAATAATTTTATCTAAAGAAAATCTTAGGCCAGTAATTTTACTCCACATATAAATTGTGGAAATAATAGCGGCAATGGTGATAGTTATCATTACTGGTAAAAATCCCGCGTGGTAATAAGCAATTAAAGCCACACCGCCAACCAAAGCTAGACGACCAAGCACTTCGCCGGTTATAGTGATAACGGTTTTTAATTGTACTTGGTAATAGGCAGTAAAAATTTGGTTTAAGGCTTGTACAAAAAAGGAAACAGCTGTAATCGCCACTGCAATTTTAACTGGTGTTGGATAAGGAAAGAAAAGAAAAACCAGTGGCGCTAACCCTTGGAAAATTAGAGCAGTAATAAACCGCCAAGTAAAAAGCACGTTAAGTAATTTTGGTTTATCAAATTGTGGCTCGGCCAACATATTGGCTGTGGTAACAGTAAAACCAAAATCACTTAAGATTCCCACAAATTGCAAATAACCAACTGCCATAGCATACCAACCAAATTTTTCTAACCCCAAACTACGTGTCATAATCATAACCGCAATAATACCCAAAAGCGTGCTGACAGTTTTACCAACCAGTTGGATTGAAGTATTGTGAGCAATTGTTTTGGTAAGAGACATATTTATTAGCTATATTTTATCTTAATTAAGTGATTTTGTGAAGGTGGCGGTGTTTTTCATATTATTTTATGGTATAATTAAAACAGTCAGATAATTGATTAATTGTTTTTGTTTATGTTAAAAAGATTTTTGACACTGTTTGTAACATTTTTTTGTTTTATTGTTTTTGTTCCACCAGTTAAGGCTGCTGGTTTTGTAGAGCCAGTGGCGCGAGATAAAACATTCAGCGGAAAGTATGTTAGTCAAACAGTGTCTGATCCGATCGAAATTCCTGCGGGAGAATATAAAGATGTGGTAGTAAAAATTAAAAATACTGGTAAAAGTGTTTGGGCTAATGTTGGTCCGAATTACGTTTCTGCCTATACAGTCGATCCAAATTATCATAATAGTAAGTTGGCTGGTAAAAATTGGTTGGCCAAAGATCAGCCGGCCAAAATTTCGGCTACAACCAAACCAGGTCAAATTGCCGAAATAAAAATTCGTTTGTATGCGCCTACAAAAATTGGCGATTATAAAGAGGATTTTTATTTAGTATCCGAAAACAAAACTTGGATTGCTGGCACCCATTTTTATTTAAAAGTAAAAGCAGTGGCTGTCAAACCAAAAGTTAATGTTACTTCTGTTAGTGATGATAATATTGGAAATTCTGGTTTAGATGGCCAAGACGAATCAGAATTAGTCAACAAAGAATACAATGCTAACTTGGTAGCTTTTTCGGCACGTAGTATTAGTGCGGGTGGTGGTGAACAAGTAAAATTTATTGTTCGTTATTTAAATGCTGGTACGGTTGCTTGGGATAATTATTCATGGCAAGAAGCTGGTAGTCGGCCAACCGGTGATTCTACTACTCGAGTAAATATTACCGATCCATCTTGGCAATCAATTCAAAAAATTACCGGAGGAGACAGTGTTGTTAAACCAGGCGATCCTTTGGAAGTGGTTTATCTTTTTCGCTTGCCTGCTAAACAAGGCAACTACATTGCCCGTTTTCAATTAACAGCCAACAATCATACTTTGGTTGGCGGTACTTTGGAATTACCGATTACCGTAACTAGCGATGCACCCAGTGGTTATCAAGAAACTGTTTTTTCTTCGGCTCGAGTTTTAATTAACGAACCCACTATTCGAATTGGTTTGTATAAAACTACCGATGAAGTTGAATTTATTTCTTCTTTTCCTTACAAAGTTTATAGCGGTGAAGTTTTAAAAGGAGATTTGCCTGCTGGTACTAAAGCAATGTTAAATTACAGCAATGGTGTATATGGATTTTTTGGTGCGGGGCTGGATTTTACCGAAGGCGAAAAAATTCGTTTGGTGCCGTATGACCCACAAAATTATTTTACTTTGGTAAATTATGATCGCAAAGTAAGTTGGAAGGGTGCAAAGAATTTTAATATGTATCGAGGTACATTTGAATATGTTTATTCACCAAAAAGTAGCATGCCCTATATTGTTAACGAATTACCACTAGATGAATATATCGCTGGCATTGGCGAAACTTCCAGCGGTGCCGCTATGGAATATATTAAAGCAATTTTGGTGGCCGCTCGATCTTATGCTTATTACAATATTAATAATGGTTTGCCAGCCAGTCAGCGCACTTTTGATGTTTATGCTACTACAGTTGATCAATTGTATTTAGGGTATAACTCGGAAGTGTTGATGCCACGCGTAGTGCAAGCCGAACAAGCCACTTATGGCGAAATGGTTACCTATAACAGCACGGTTGTTACCACCCCGTATTTTGGCCATTCTGATGGTCGTACGCGTTTGTGGAGCGAAGCTTGGGGCGGAACCGATAAACCATGGTTACAACCAGTAGATTGTAAATACGACGAAGGTCAAAGTATGTTTGGCCCCGATGCTGCCGCTCGAGCCGACAAAGACGGCTGGACGTATGACCAGTTGCTTAAATATTATTATACGGGAGTGCAGGTAGAGAAGATTTATTAGTCTAGTCTTCAATTATCCGAATTTATCGGATAGTTAGATTTAAAAAACTCTTCATTATTCGAAGAGTTTTTTTTGTATTTACTTATTATGGTAATCTTTGTCTTTGGCAGATAGTTCCAAAATTACTTGGCGGATGTGGTGCGGGTCGGGGACGTTGTATAAAATACATTTGGGAATAGTACCGGCGGTTTGGATCGATACGTTGCCGTAATTAAATAGTGATGGAAAAAATCCGCTTACGTCGGAACTAATATCTTGAATTTGGTATAAATCAATTTCGGCAATAGTGCGAGCGAACAAAGTTACTTGGCGGATATCAACTAAACGATCATTCGTAATAATCCACAAATCTAAATAAAAAGTTACAAAGTAAGAATAGAAAAAAAGATAGATCGAAAGATAATAAATACTGGCGAAAAGAACCATTAGGGTATAAGTGATAGTGTTAGTTAAGAATGTGGGGAAGATTGCATTAATAAGAAAATAAACGCCGATTGGCATTAGTAATAAAATTATAAATATTCCTATCAATGGTAAAAAAGTAATAGCATGGCGGCGAAGTAAAAGTTTGATTTGTTCGTATGATTTAAGATGTATTACAGAGTCTATTTGCATAAATTAGACGTTAAAGTTTATAACATCATTAGCGTTATTGATGTTTAAAATATTTACCGGAGTTTGCCAATTAGTGCCAGTAAGTAAGGCCCAAGTAAAAAATAAGGTAAAAATAGTCATGGCACCAATTATTGTGGTAATAATAAAACTAGCAAAAGTTAAGGAGCCAGTGCGAATAATATGTATTATATTAACAACTGAGAAAAAAACAAAAATTATTAAAAAGGCAAAATAGATAAAGAGAAAGATATAAAGTGGAATGGACATATAATGAAAATTTCTAATTTCTAATAATTAATTTCTAATTATCACTTGTCATCCCGACCGTAGCGGAGGGATCCTTCGACTACGCTCGGGGTGACAATTCAATATTTTTACAAAAGGGTTGCAATTTTTGGGGTATCAAAACCCAGATGTTTATAAGCAGCGTTGGTGGCTTTGCGACCGCGTGGGGTGCGTTCCAAAAATCCCATCTGTAACAAAAACGGTTCGTAGATTGTTTCGATAGTATCCATTTCTTCGGCAATAGCGGCAGCCAATGTGTTTAAACCAGCTGGACCGCCATCAAATTTTTCAATTAAAATTGTTAATAATCGTCGATCAATTTCGTCTAATCCAAATTCATCTATTGCCAGTAGCGCCATGGCTTCGCCAGCAATTTTTTTATTAACCATACCACCATTGCCATGTACTTCAGAATAATCGCGCACACGTTTTAAAAGTCGGTTGGCAATGCGCGGGGTGCGACGGGCGCGCGAAGCAATTAAAGCTAGCGCTTCTGGTTCGATATTTACTTTTAAAATATTGGAATTACGTTTGATAATTTTTTCAATATCTTCTGGTTCGTAAAAATTTAAATGATATACATGGCCAAACCGATCACGTAGTGGCCCTGGCAACGAACTTAATTTGGTGGTAGCGCCAATTAAAGTAAAATGGGCTAGCGGCACGCGAATCGAACGAGCGGCTGGGCCTTGTCCAATAATAATATCTAGTGCATAATCTTCGAGGGCAGGGTACAAAACTTCGGCAATGGTTTTATTTAAACGATGAATTTCGTCAATAAACAAAACGTCGCCTTCTTGCAGGTTAGATAATATTGCCGCCAGATCACCAACTTTTTCTAAAGTTGGGCCAGAAGTTACTTTGATATTGGCATTCATTTCATGGGCGATAATATGTGCCAATGTAGTTTTACCCAAACCTGGATTACCATAAAGCATAATATGCTCCAAAGATTCTCCGCGTTTTGTAGCTGCTTGGATAGCAATATTAAGATTTTGTTTTAATTGTTCTTGGCCAACAAAATCTACCAACTGCTGTGGGCGCAAAGTAATTTCAAAAACCGCCTCTTCGTTTCCGGCTTGAGGGGTAATAATCCGTTCTTCAATTTCAATTAATTCTTCTTCCATATGGCTAGTATTATATATTGTTTAGGTTTGGGTGTAAACATACTTAACAAAATTATTAATGATGGTATAATAATGTTACTATGAATTTATTTGAAAATGAAAGTGAAAATTTAAGACGGCGAAGCGCAGAAAATGTTGAAGCGGCTGCTGAAGCTAGAGAAAAGAAAGAATCGGTGGAAGACAAAAAAGCAGCGGCTCGCGAGCGGGTGGAGTTGGTTTCGCGTGAAATCAAATCTACTAAACAGCAAATTCAAAATATTTTGGCCAATATGCAACAGGTGGTTAAGGCTGTGCAGGCAATTCGTGCCCAACTGCAATTATCTGATGATGGTATTCCAGCAGTAGAGCAGGACAAAAAGACAGTAGAATCTCTTCAAAAAAAGTTGGCTGGTTTACGGTCGGAATTAACTGATCTGCGGTCTGCCTTAGAGCAGGAAGAAGCACGAGAGTTACGTGAACAAGGTTTTGAAGGCAGTGAAATAGAACTAGAAGCAGCCGCCAAAACCCAAGCCCAAGCATTATTACAGAAATTAGGCCTAGAATAACTTTTAAAAGCGGGTCAGCAGTGCACCCGACGTGCCAACAGTGTACCCCCTGTGGTGCGCTGTGGATAACTCATTTAGTATGAGTTATTTTTTTATGGGTTTTTCCCTTAAGTTAGGCAAAAAAGCTAGCCATTTGGTGGGGCACTGCCAAGTATGATATAATGTTAAGGCACTAAAATAAATACTGTATGTAGTGCTTAAATATATTTTCCAACACAACATATAGTATTAATACTTAAAAAGATAATTTTTTCAAACTTCTAATTTTAATATTATGAATACTGCTGCCGCCACTAAAGTTTTTGTAAAAGATAATGATTTTAAATACGATATAGAAAATGGTCTACACTTTGAAAGATATTTTACCAAAAGTGGTGTAAGTCCGTATGATTTGTTTGAATACGAATTGCGTTCGTCGGTTATTCGTGAACCAAGTGGTAAATTAATTTTTGAAATGCTTGATGTAGAAGTGCCAAAAACTTGGTCGCAAGTGGCTACTGATATTTTGGCGCAAAAATATTTTCGTAAAGCGGGTGTGCCCCAATACAACGCCGATGGTACACCACAATTAAAAGAAGACGGTACTCCAATTTTGGGTTCTGAACACAGTATTAAACAAGTGGCTCATCGTATGGCTGGCACTTGGCGCTATTGGGGAGAAAAATATAGTTATTTTGCTTCAGCCGAAGACGCCGAAATTTTTTATGACGAATTGGTGTATATGATTATTGGCCAATTGGCTGCGCCCAATTCACCACAATGGTTTAACACTGGTTTGCAATGGGCATACGGAATTAACGGCCCGGCTCAAGGTCACTATTATGTTGATCCTAACACCGGTGTATTAACCCAATCAACTGATGCATATACTCACCCCCAACCACATGCTTGTGGCCGGTATGATACAAAATTATTTACTGAAAAAGGAATTTTGAATTTAGGCGATGTAGTTGAAGAAAATTTAACCGACATTAAAATTTTTGATGGTGAAAAATTTGTTAAAGTTTTGGCAGTAAAAAATAATGGAATTAAAAAATTGTATCGTGCCACTTTAAAAAATGGTAATTATTTAGATTTTACTGATGATCATTTGGTTTGGTCGGCAGATATGCGAGCTAAGGACGGCGGGAAGTATGATTGGTGTGAGTTTAAAGATTTGTTAGGTAATAGAGTACAGCAGTATTCTTTGCCACAAGCAGAAAAAAACCAAGTTGAGCAAATAAAAATAGATAAGGCTGAATTGGCAGGTTGGGTATTAGGTGACGGTTTTTATGGTAAATATGGTCGTAATCAAAAAACTACGATGTTTGGTATAATTACTATTAATGACGACGAATTTGTTGAAGCAGTACGTTTGATGGACAATATTTTTGGTCATCATACTGTTACTATACGTAAAGAAGTAAGTGATTTGTATCGGGTGGTGCATTTTAATTCTAAAGAGGCCGATACTTTTGTAAATGAATATCAAGTAAATTATAATTCGTCTTTAGCTCAAGTACCAACAATCATTATGTCTGGTACAGTGGCAGAGAAGGCAGCATTTTTGCACGGTTTATTTCAAGCTGATGGTTGTGTACGTCAACGTAACGATGAAAGCCATAATTGTGGTGATGTTGTGCTTACTTCAATTTCTGAAAAATTATTGCATGAGGTGCAAATACTTTTACTTGAACTTGGTGTTTATTCTAATCTAACCCCTAATAGTGAAAAACGAGTAGATCGTCATCAAAGTTATCAATTAAGCGTTTCTTATTTTTCTGAACGGAAAAAATTTGCCGAATTAATTGGTTTTGTTTCCGAAGAAAAGAAAAATAAATTAGAGAGGTTAAATACTGAAATAATTGGTAAAGAAAAAAATAGTTTATCTGAAGAAACAGTAATTGGTTTGGATTATTTAGGCGAAGAAGAAGTTTATGATATACAAACAGAATCAGGAAAATTTTGTGCTAACGGTGTGGTAGTTCATAATTGTTTTATCCAATCGGTAAAAGATGATTTGGTAAATGAAGGTGGTATTATGGATTTGTGGGTGCGTGAAGCACGACTATTTAAATATGGTTCTGGTACTGGAACAAATTTTTCTAACTTACGCGGATCAGGAGAAAAATTATCTGGTGGTGGATCTTCGTCTGGCCTTATGAGTTGGTTGCGTATTGGTGATCGTGCTGCTGGCGCAATCAAATCTGGTGGTACTACTCGTCGCGCTGCTAAAATGGTAATTTTAAATGTTGATCATCCTGATATTGAAGAATTTATTGAATGGAAAGTTAAAGAAGAAAAAAAGGTAGCTGCTTTGGTAGCTGCTGGTTATGATAGCGCCTACGAAAGTGAAGCCTATCAAACTGTGTCTGGCCAAAATTCTAACAACAGCGTGCGTGTAATGCAAGAATTTTTGGAAGCAGTAGAAAATGATGGCGAATGGAATTTAAAATGGCGCACCGATGGCCGATCTTGTAAAACTTTAAAGGCCAGAGAATTGTGGGACAAAGTGGCCCAGGCTGCTTGGAGTTGTGCCGACCCAGGGCTTCAATTTGATACCACCATTAACGACTGGCATACTTGTCCGCAATCCGGTCGTATTAATGCCTCAAACCCGTGCAGTGAATATATGTTTTTGGATGACACTGCCTGCAATTTAGCTTCAATTAACTTGGCCCATTTTTACGATTCCGAAACCATGACTTTTGATGTGGCTGGTTTTAAACATGCCACTCGCACTTGGACCACAGTTTTGGAAATTAGTATTTTAATGGCGCAATTTCCTAGCGCTGCCATTGCCCAGGGTAGTTATGATTTTAGATCTTTGGGTTTGGGCTATGCCAATATTGGTAGTGTGCTTATGACTGCTGGTATCCCATACGATTCTCCCGAAGCCTTGGCTTTTGCTGGTTCTATTACTGCCCTGTTAAACGCCGAATCATATGTTACCTCGGCCGAAATGGCACGAGCACTTGGACCGTTTAATAAATTCGCCATGAATCGGGCCGATATGTTGCGCGTTATTCGCAATCATCGTCGGGCAGCGTTTAATGCTAAGCCGGATGAATATGAAGGTTTGGCTATTCCACCCTTAGGAATCGATCCACAATACGCTCCAGCCTACTTGCTGGCGGCTGCTCGTGAAAGTTGGAATCAAGCGTTAGAACTGGGAGAAAAGTATGGCTTTAGAAATGCGCAAAATACTTGTTTAGCGCCAACCGGAACAATTGGACTTTTAATGGATTGTTCTACCACTGGTGTAGAACCAGATTTTGCTTTAGTGAAATTTAAAAAATTAGCTGGTGGCGGATACTTCAAAATTGTTAACGAAGCTGTACCAGTGGCACTTAAAACTTTGGGTTATACCGAAACACAAATAACAGACATGATTGATTATTTAAAAGGCCACGGCAGTTTAAAAGGCGCGCCAGCCATTACCCATGAGTCTTTAAAAGAAAAAGGATTAACTGATGAAGATTTGGCCAAGTTAGAAAAGAATTTACCAACTGTATTCGAACTGCCATTTGCGTTTAATGTTTGGACAATGGGTGAAGAATGTTTAGAACGTTTGGGATTTTCTAGCGAACAGTACAATGATTCCAATTTTAATTTGCTTACTGCTTTGGGTTACAACGCCGATGCTATTAATGCTGCCAACGAATATGTTTGTGGGGCAATGACTATTGAAGGTGCACCACATTTGAAGAAAGAGCATTATGCCGTGTTTGATACAGCTAATAAAAATGGCCGAAAGGGTCAACGCTATATTCATTATTTGGGTCATATTCGTATGATGGCAGCGGTGCAACCATTTTTGTCTGGTGCCATTTCCAAAACTATCAATATGCCTAATTCGGCAACTGTAGAAGATGTAAAAATTGCTTACATGGCTTCTTGGAAATTAGGTTTAAAATCCAATGCGCTTTATCGCGATGGTTGTAAATTATCGCAACCGTTGTCGAGTAAAAGTAAAAAAGCGGAGGACAAAGTTGAGAAGAATCAAGAATCTGGAATTAAGAATCAAGAAGAAATGAGTGGTGCGAAAGGTGAGGTAAGTGTGAAGCTGGTAAATGCGGGGGTGGAGCAAAATGTGCCACAAGAACACGCACAAACAAAATATGCGCATGATGGCACTGTGCAAGGTACTCAGATTTATATTCATGGCGAACAACGTCGCATGCCATATAAACGCAGTGGCTTAACTATCAAAGCCAAAGTGGGCGGGCAAAAAGTATTTTTACGCACTGGCGAATATCCAGATGGAAAGTTGGGTGAGGTGTTTATCGATATGTACAAAGAAGGGGCCGCGTTTCGATCGGTGTTAAATTTGTTTGCCATTTCCATTTCCACTGGTTTGCAATATGGTATTCCACTAGAAGAATATGTTGATAAATTTACTTTTACTCGGTTTGAGCCAAGCGGCATGACCGATCATCCTAATATTCGTAGTTGTACTTCAGTGATAGATTTGGTGTTTAGAATTTTGGGAATGGAATATTTGGGGCGCACCGATTTTGTACAAGTAAAACCAAATGGCATTCAAAAAAATCGTGCCGAACAAATGGCAAAAATGGCTGCCGAAATGCAAGGGCAAACAACCTTGGATTTAAAAGAAAAAGATGATGATGAAATTGAAAAAGAAAAGTTGATTTTAAAAGAAACAGTTGATAAAGACCAAATGAGTTTGCCGAATTTGCCAAAGACCAATGATACAATTGCAACCAAAACTACCACCGCCGTGGTTGGCAGTGCCGCCGATCAACAGTTGTCGGGAATGATGGGTGACGCGCCACCCTGTCCAACTTGTGGGCATATTACGATTAGGAATGGAAGTTGTTATAAGTGTTTGAATTGTGGAAGTACGACGGGGTGTAGTTAGGAAGTTAGTAAAGTTGAAAGTTATAAAGTTTATAAAGTAAAACAAAAATCCGCACTCCGCGGATTTTTGTTGCTCTCAAAATATTTAAAAAAATTAAATACTTTGAGTGAGTGCCCGTTTTGAACGTGTCGGGCGCACACGAGTGGATGAGAACCGCTGTTTGCTTTACTTGTCCAGGGCGATGAAGTCGACCAGACAAAGGTGTATGGCGACGACCGGAGGTGGTGTCTGAAAGATCTCGCCGATTTCAACCGGACAATCGCCGTCGAAAGTAATGCTTGTGACCACGTATTTCTCCCTGTTGATTTCTACAACCAATCCGGCTTGGGCCTTCTGGCCAGCAAGTTGGTTGATTACGTAGTCGGGGATTTCGTCTTCTTCCCATTCCCACATGTAGGTATTGGGAATACGGAGGTGTGAGTAGTATTCTCCTGCGAAGTCAAGAGTAAAGTGTCTATCGATGGTCCAGAACTGGGGCTCGTCAGGATATTGATCCCGGGAGAACTCTTCCGCTGCTTCCATCAGCGCCGAGAGTGGAACATGGAGCGATCCTTCGTCGTCACCTTCGGTGAACAGATGTGGGAAACCGCGCTCGTAACAGGCTAAAATTTTTGGATCCGTGGCGAGTGACACTGCGATTCTCGTACGATTGTCCGAGAGTCGGGCAATAGCTTTCCATTTTCGCTTGGACATTTATGTCTCCTCCGTTTGTTGCTATCAAGCCACCACTTAGCTTGACAAATAATTATAGTAGAAAGTTAAATGATTGTCATTTTTGTCAACAATATATAAATATTGACTTATATTTTGGCTTATGTTACAATATTTATTGTTGACGACTAAAATGACAAAATATGGAAAAAAAGCATATCAACGCATTAATTGATTTGGGGTTAAACGAACATGAAGCTCGGGTTTATTTGGCAATTCTGGCTTTAGGTTTGGCTTCGGTTGCTAGAATTGCTCAATCTGCAGATGTTAAGAGAACAACAGTATATTCGGTGATAGAATTGTTAAAAAGAAAAGGTTTAATCAGTGTAGAAATGCATGGTTGGAAAGAATTTTTTGTGGCTGCCAGTCCGGATAAATTAGAAGCCATGCTTGAATTAAAAAAGAATAATTTTAAAAAAGTTTTTCCAGAGATTTCAGCATTGTACGAGACAAAACCAAGTGGGGCTTTTATTAAATATTATGAAGGGCTGGAATCGATTAAATCTGCCTACGAAAATTTGCTTAATTCTGTAAAGCCACATGAGGAATATTTAGTTTTGTCTGATACAGAAACATGGAGTAAGGCCGATGAAAAATATTTTTCTAAATTTGTGGAGAGAAGAAGTAAACTGAATATAAAAGTACGTTTACTTTTACAAAATTCAGAAAAAGCCAGATATTATAAAAAGTACGAGAAAAATTTTAATTTTAAAGTAAAAATTTTGCCTGATAAAACAAAATTGACTACTAATTTAAATCTAATACCGTCAAAAGTTTTGATACATCAACTTGCAGATCCAGCTATTGCGTTGGTGATTGAAAATAAAAGTATTATACAAATGCATAAAGAAATTTTTGAGATGTTGTGGAATTCTTTGCCAGAGTAGAAATTTTATGATTTAATTTAATATACAAAGTTTAAAATTATATATTAAAGTATATGCCAAAAATTTATACTAAAACTGGGGATAGTGGAAAAACTTCTTTGCTTGGTGGAAAGCGGGTTTGTAAATCTTGTATTGAAATGGATGCGATTGGGGAGGTGGATGAGCTTAATGCTTTTTTGGGAGTGGTGATTGAAGAAGTGGAGGAAGATTTTAAACAGGAAAAAAATAAACTAATAAATATTCAGCGGTGTTTGTTTGTGGTTGGTGCCAATTTAGCAGCGGTGCAAACAGAATTAAAAAATATACCAAAATTAAAAAGTAGCGAAATTACAAAATTAGAAAAATGGATTGATAAAATGGAGAAAGAATTGCCGCCACTGAAGAATTTTATTTTACCAACTGGTAAAGAGGGGGCAGTGTATAGTTTTTATGCCCGTGCTATTTGTCGCCGGGCAGAACGAGTAATGGTTGGTTTGTCCGAGAAATATAAAATTGATAATAATATTAAAAAATATTTGAATCGTTTAAGCGATTGTTTGTTTGTGTTGGGAAGGTGGTTGAATATGAATAGTGGGATTGAAGAAATAAAGTGGACAAAATAATTGTTAAGGGATGATTGACAGATTGTGAAATTTGTTCTATGTTTATTTAAGTAGTTATTGATTAAATGAGGGGAAGAAAGGGAAAATTTTTTCTTTTTCTTTCCCTCATTTGTTTTGAGGGGGCGAAAACTGTGATGGAGGAATTTGCAATGGAACTTTTCTGGGCAACTCATGCGCTGCTGCTGGCCTGTCAGATCAAGGCCGTATATCTGTACGACCACATGTCTGCGCCGAGCCACCTGATTTTCACGATCGACGATCTTCTGCGCGTGATTGGAAGCGAGCCGTCTGACCAGAAAAGGCGTGATGATTTCACGCAGGTTGCGTCGAATGGTGGTCTAGCGATCTTGCATTCCCAACTGGTAGAGCAGATCTGGTCGGCGCCGTTGCCAGACGGTTTCACAACTACGTGGGAGTTCCGTGTTTGCAACTGCGGAGAAGGTAAGCAACATGGTGATATCTTTTATCGCAAACACATGTGGTATCACAACAACATGCATAATCACGGATGTCACTTCGCCAGCGTGACGAACGCCTTGGGTAGGCTGGTGTGGTTGGTCGACACGTACGATGAAATTATATCGCCCAACGATGGTCTCTGTCTCCTCCAGCAAATGGTTGTTGCCGGCGTTCCGGCGAAGTAGCGAGAACAAGGAGGGCTAGTCGTCCCAGTGTTCATTTCTGCTAGTGGCGGAATTGAATCAAACGACTAGAAGGACGCGGCGACTCACGTGTCTCCGTAACTTCTTTTGTAAATTATTTGATAATTTGTAGAAGAAGTTAAAAAAAATTAGTGTTTTAGAAAAATATTTTTTACAAATCTTATCCACAGCTTGACATAACTCTGTTTTCTTATTACAATTCTGAACAGTTTCTCGGTAGTAAGCTGCGATAGAGTTGATGTCTCAACCGGATCGAATTTCTAAAGCATTCTCTCTCCTTTCCTTTTCATTTTTTTGACCAGGAACGGCGTTTTATGAATTTGGCCCGTTAGCTAAAACATGCAACTCTTCTCGCAGCTTTTTGCCGAGGAAAAAATATATTGGTATACGTACAGTAAAACCATTGCTTATTTGTCTGCCATATGTTATAGTAAGTAACATATGAAAAAGAAAAAATGGACAATTGAGCAATTACGGGTCGCGGTTAAAAATTCTACCAGTATTCGTCAAGTTATCGGAAAGCTTGGTTTGGTTGAGGCAGGCGGTAATTATGCACAGGTAAAGAAAACAATTCTTGAAAATAAAATTAGCAGTGATCATTTTACAGGAATGGCTTGGAACAAAGGAATGAAAGGAATTGGCAAACCGAGGTTATCGTTAAAAGATATTTTGGTTAAAAATAATGATTTTCAGAGTTTTAAATTAAAGAAAAGATTGTTCATGGTTGGTTTAAAAAAACCAGAATGTGAAAAATGTGGTTGGGCTAAGAAAGCACTAGATGGTAGAATTCCGCTCGAACTTGATCATATTAATGGCGATAGACATGATAATAGAATAGAAAATTTACAGATTCTATGCCCAAATTGTCATAGTTTGCAACCAACGCATAGAGGTAAAAATAAAAAAAGAGGTTAATGGTCCGATGGTGGAACTGGTATACACGCAGCACTTAAAATGCTGTGCCGCAAGGCATGTGGGTTCGATTCCCACTCGGACCACAACGATAAATACCCTGTTTTATAGCAGAGTATTTTTTATTTTTAATCGTATGTCACTGTGTAACAGTGTACCCCACGTGGTGCACTGTGGATAACTTTTTGGTCTTTTGATGGTTGGTGGCAGTTTTGCTCTTATATTAGCCAAAAAAGAAATAGTTCTTGACAAATATTTATCCACCTGTTCCATTTGACAAAAGCTTGATTTTGGGGTAAAATCAAGCTACTTCAAATCTCGTTCATTTTGAACATTCGTTTTTTCGCTTAGTTAAGCGAAAAAGTGGTTTGTAACAGTTGGTTATAAACTGCTCGCAAGGTAATTTTTAAAATATTCTCATGTTACCCTTGCTGTTTTTGGCTAAAATATAAGAAAAAATAAAGAAAAGCCCTATTTTGTTGGCCCTTTTTTTGTTGTTTATAGGTTGGACAGGTAGTTTTTGAAAGAAAGATTGGCAATATTTACATTAATATTTCAATAATTATTTAAAAATTAAAAATTAAAAATTTCCGCCGAAGGACGGATCCCACCTTGTGTGGGGAAAATTAATCAATATCTATGCCTATTTTCAAACGCCAACCTCTCAAAAGCACAGAGCGTCGTTTCTTCACAAAAACACGCAACGCTATGGCTTTGCCAGATTTAATTGAAATTCAAAAAGATTCTTATAGCTGGTTTTTAAAAAACGGTATTAAAGAATTGTTTGAAGAAATTTCTCCAATCACCGATTTTTCTGGTCGTGATTTGGAATTGTATTTTGAAGATTATTATTTAGACGAACCTCGTTTCGACGAAGTTACTTGCCGCAAGCGTAATATTACTTTCGAAGCCCCGCTACGTTTTACTGCTCGCTTAATCAACAAACGTACTGGTCAAACAAAATCTCAAGAAATATATTTAGGTGACGTTCCGCTTATGACCGATCGTGGTACTTTTATTGTTAATGGTATCGAACGTGTAGTTGTTTCTCAATTAATTCGCAGTGCTGGTGCTTTCTTTACTGCCGAAAATATTCGTGGCCGCAGATTTTATGGCGCCAAAATTATTCCAAATCGTGGTGCTTGGATCGAAATTGAAACCGACATGAATAATACTTTATGGATCAAAGTAGATCGCAAACGCAAAGTGGCCGCCACCTCTCTACTTCGTGCTTTTGGTTACGAAGATGATGAAAAATTAATTGAACTTTTTAAAGACGTAAATATTCATCCCCAGGTTGATTACGTTGATGCTACTATTAAAAAAGATTTAGCCAAAAATCGTGGTGAAGGTTTGATTGAAGTTTACAAAAGAATTCGCCCGGGTGATTTGGCCACTGCCGACAATGCCAAAAGTTTGATCGAAGCCATGTTCTTTAACTTCGAACGCTACGATTTGGGCCGCGTTGGTGTATACAAATTTAATACCAAATTCGATATCAAAAGTTCGCATGATGATTATGATAAAAAAGAAAATCGAGTTTTATCTCCAGAAAAATTATTAGCTGTTTTAAAAGAAGTAGTCCGTTTGAATGTTACTCAAGAAGAACCAGATGATGTAGATCATTTAGGCAACCGTCGTATTCGCGCGGTTGGTGAATTAGTACAAAATCGTTTTCGTGTTGGTTTGGCTCGTATGGAACGTATTATTAAAGACCGTATGAGTACCTACGATTTAGATCAAGTTAATCCAAACAAATTAGTAAATGCTCGTCCAGTAATTAGCGCCATTCGCGAATTCTTTATGAGTTCTCAAATGTCCCAATTCATGGATCAACATAATCCATTGTCCGAGCTAGAACACAAACGTCGTTTGTCGGCGCTTGGCCCAGGCGGTTTGTCTCGTGATCGTGCTAGTTTTGAAGTGCGCGATGTGCACACTACCCACTATGGTCGTATCTGCCCAATTGCTACTCCAGAAGGTCCAAATATTGGTTTGGTAAACCATCTTTCCAGTTTTGCTCGTATCAATGAATTTGGTTTTATCGAAACTCCATATCGCAAAGTTTTGCGTGAGGTAGATAACAAACCAGAATTTACTGAAGGCGAAATTTTACGCGGTGATGTTGAGGGTGTTAAAGATGGAACCGAAATTACCAAAGAAGTGGCTGCCAAATTAGCTAAAACAAAATTAACCAAAATTAATGTTGTGCCACGCACTACCAACGAAGTAGTATTCCTAAGTGCGTTTAAAGAAGAAAAAGTAATTACAGCTGCTGCTAACACTCCTGTAACCGACAAAGGATATTTCTTGGGCGGCAATGTTCCAGCTCGCGTTTACAGCCATCCAGGTGTTGCCAATGTACAAGATGTAGAATATTTAGATGTGTCTTCTAGCCAAGTAGTTAGCGTGGCTACTTCTTGTATTCCTTTTCTAGAACACGATGATGCTACCCGTGCTCTTATGGGTACCAACATGCAACGTCAATCAGTGCCTTGTATCAAACCAGAACCACCATTAGTTGGTACTGGTATCGAACATGATGCGGCTCGTTATTCTGGTCATGTATTTTTGGCCGAAGAAGACGCCGAAGTTACCGAAAGTGATGGCGCCCATATTGTTTTGAAAGGTAAAAAAGGAAATATTTATACTTACAATTTAAGCAAATTCGTTCGTTCTAATGCGGCCACTTGTATCAATCAACATCCAACTGTAAAAGTTGGTGACATGGTTAAAAAAGGCGATCCATTAACTAATGGCCCAAGTATCAGTCAAAATGAATTATCTTTGGGTCAAAATGTGTTGGTTGCTTATATGGCTTGGGATGGTTACAACTACGAAGATGCTATTATTTTATCTGAACGTTTGGTACAAAGCGATCGCTTTACTTCTATTCATATCGAAGATTACGCCGTTGATGTTCGTGAAACAAAACTTGGACCAGAAGTAGTAACATCCGACATTCCAAATGTTAGTGAAGAAAAATTAAAGAATTTGGATTCTGAAGGTGTAGTACGTATTGGTGCTGAAGTAAAATCCGGTGATATTTTGGTGGGTAAAATTACTCCAAAGGGTGAAACTGAATTATCGGCTGAAGAAAAATTATTGCGTGCTATCTTTGGTGAAAAAGCCCGTGATGTTCGTGATTCTTCTTTATACTTGGAACATGGTGAACACGGTAAAGTAATTGGTATTCAAGTTTTCTCTGATGAAGTGGGTGATAAATTGGAACCAGGTGTAATTAAACAAGTACAAGCCACTGTGGCTGACATGCGTAAAATTCAGGTTGGTGACAAAATGGCCGGTCGCCATGGTAACAAAGGTGTTATCTCCAAAGTGGTACCAGTCTCCGACATGCCATTTTTGGAAGATGGTACTCCAGTAGATATTATCTTGTCTCCACTTGGTGTTATCTCTCGTATGAACTTGGGTCAGATTTTAGAAAACCATTTAGGTTTGGCTGCCAATGCTTTGGGTTACAAAGTGGCTACCCCAGTATTAAATGGTATTACCGAAGATCAAATTCGTGAAGAGTTAACTAAAGCTGGTTTTCCAGTTTCTGGTCAATTGCAACTTTTGGATGGTAGAACTGGCGAACCATTTGATCACAAAACTACTGTTGGTTACAACTACATGCTTAAATTAAACCACATGGTAGAAGACAAAATTCATCAACGTTCGATCGGCCCTTACAGTTTAATCACTCAACAGCCATTAGGTGGTAAAGCTCAGTTTGGTGGTCAACGTTTTGGTGAAATGGAAGTTTGGGCTTTGGAAGCCTATGGCGCCGCCCATACTTTGCAAGAAATTTTAACTATCAAATCCGATGACGTGCCTGGTCGTTCGAAAGCTTACGAAGCGATTATTAAGGGTGAAGAAATTACCCGCGTCAACATTCCAGAGTCATTTAACGTACTTGTACGTGAAATTAAAGGTCTTGGTTTAGATGTAGAACTACTCAAACGTTCTGAATCGGGTGAATATTTGTTAGCTGCCGAAGTGGATGCCCAAAATGCAGCTAATAATCCAGTTGATACCGAAGTTGCTCCGATCGAAACCACTCCTGCTTCATAATTTTAAAAAATTCTTTAAATTTCATTTTATGACTCGAGATCAAATTCGTTCCATGGACTTCGACGCGATTCGTTTGCGCCTAGCTTCTCCCGAAGCAATTCGCGAATGGTCTTTTGGCGAAGTTAGTAAACCAGAAACCATTAACTATCGCACACAAAAGCCAGAAAAAGGCGGTTTGTTTGCTGAAGAAATTTTTGGTCCAACCAAGGATTGGGAATGTTATTGTGGTAAATACAAAAAAATTCGTTACAAAGGAATTGTTTGCGACAAGTGCGGTGTTGAAGTTACCACTTCACTCGTGCGTCGTGAACGCATGGGCCATATCGAATTGGCTGCTCCAGTTTCTCATATCTGGTTTTTACGTTCGGTGCCTTCTAAAATTGGTTTGATTTTGGATTTATCGGTAATGGCTTTAGAAAAAGTAATTTATTTTGCTTCTTTTATTATCTCGAATGTTAATGAAGCCGAAAAACAACAAACTGTAGAATTGTTGCGCCAAGAATTTAAAAGCAAACGTAAACAAATTGAAAAAGAAAAAGAACAAGCCATGCAAGCTGCAGCTGATGCTAAAGCCGATAAAAAAGCTTTGGAAGAAATTCAACAAGAATCAGAACGCAAAGTAAAAGCATTAGAAGAAGATTTTCAATCCGCTGATCGTGATTTAAAAGAATTACAGGTAATGAAAGTAATTTCTGAAAACAAATATCAAGATTTATCTTTACGTTTTGGTCATTTGTTTGAAGCAATGATTGGTGGCGAAGCGATTTATCGTTTACTCGAGAGAATTGATTTAGGAGAAACCATTAAACGTATTACCGAAGAACAAAAAACCTCCAAAGGTTCTAAATTAGAACGTTTGATTCGTCGTAAAAAATTATTAAAGAGCTTGTTTATCAATAATATCCGCCCAGAGTGGACTATTATGAAGTGTATTCCGGTTATTCCACCAGATTTGCGTCCAATGGTGGCATTAGACGGTGGCCGATTTGCTACCTCTGATTTAAATGATTTATATCGTCGTGTTATCAACCGCAACAATCGTTTACGTCGTTTGCTTGATCTGGATGCTCCAGAAGTTATTTGTCGTAACGAAAAACGCATGTTGCAAGAAGCGGTTGATGCTTTAATCGACAACAATGCTCGCCATTCCAAAACTGTAGTAGCGGCCACTGGTCAAAAACGTCAATTGCGTTCTTTGGCAGATATTTTAAAAGGTAAACAAGGTCGTTTCCGTCAAAACTTGCTTGGTAAACGTGTCGACTATTCTGGTCGTTCGGTTATCGTGGTAGGCCCACAATTAAACATCGATGAATGTGGTTTGCCAAAACGCATGGCTTTGGAATTATTTAAACCATTTATCATGGGCGAAATTATTCGTCGTGAGTTGGCCCACAATGTTCGCAGTGCTGGTCGTTTTATCGAATCAGAAAAAGATGAAGTGTGGGATATTTTGGAAGAATTAACCAAAAATACTCGCGTGATGTTAAACCGCGCTCCAACTTTGCATCGTTTGGGTATTCAAGCTTTTCATCCACGATTGGTAGAAGGTAAAGCTATTCAATTACATCCTTTGGTTTGTACTGCTTTCAACGCTGACTTCGACGGCGACCAAATGGCTGTGCATTTACCATTAACTGCCGAAGCTCGTTGGGAAGCAGAAAACTTAATGGCTGCCGAAAAGAACTTGCTTAAACCAGCTACTGGTCAACCAGTAATTACTCCAAAACAGGATATTGCTTTGGGTTGTTTTTATCTCACCCATTACAGTGTAGACGATACTGCTCCAACCACTCGTTATTTCTATTCCGAAAAAGAAGCTAAATTAGCTTACAAATGTCGCAAAGTTACTTTGCATGAACGAGTAAAAGTACGAATGGTAGAACAAGCTGGTCGTTTTCCTGAAGGTTCTAAACTAATTGAAACTTCCGTTGGCCGTGTATTCTTTAATGAAATTTTGCCAGAGAAGTTGCATTATTACAACGAAACTATTACTGTTAAAAAATTAGCCGAGATTATTCGTCGCTGTTTGGAAATCTACGGTCAACAAGAAACCGCATATTTCTTGGACGAATTAAAAAATCTTGGTTATCGCTATGTTACCAAATCTGGTTATTCTCTTGGTGCTGCCGATTTCCCTAAAATTGAAGAAAAACCACAATTATTAAAAGAAGCTGATTTGCGAGTGGTTGAAGTAGAAACTCAATATCAAGAAGGTTTGTTAACTCAAGCCGAACGTCATGCTAAGATTTTAGAAATTTGGTCTGAAACTAAAGATAAGATCGTAGCCAACAATCAACAAACTTTGGATAAAAATGGTCCGGTGTTTGCCATGATTGATTCTGGTGCCCGTGGTACTTGGGGACAACTTGGTCAGGTTATTGGTATGAAAGGTTTGGTAGTATCTCCATCTGGCGATATTATCGAATTACCAGTAAAGGGCAACTTTAAAGAAGGCTTTGAAGTGCTAGAATATTTCATTTCTTCCCATGGTACCAGAAAAGGTTTGTCTGATACGGCTCTTCGTACTGCTAACGCTGGTTACCTAACTCGTCGTTTGGTGGATGTGTCTCAAGATGTAGTGGTTATCGAAGAAGATTGTGGTGATGTTACTGGTGAAATCTTTACTATCCCTCAATCTAAAGAAATGGGCGAAAAATTATCTGATCGTGTTTGGGGCCGTTATGTTTTGGCTGATGTAAAAAATGGTAAAGAAGTAATTGTAAAAGCTGGCGAAGCTATTGATGACAAAGCTGGGCGTTTGGTTGATGAATTAGGCCTCGACAATATTCATGTTCGCAGTGTTTTGCAATGTAAATTATCCAAAGGTGTTTGTCGCAAGTGCTATGGTTTTGATTTAGGTCATAACCGTGCCGTAGAAATGGGTACAGCCGTTGGTGTAATTGCTGCTCAATCAATTGGTGAACCAGGTACTCAGCTTACTCTTCGTACCTTCCATACTGGTGGTGTGGTAGGTGGTGATATTACCCAAGGCTTGCCTCGTGTAGAAGAATTGTTCGAGTGTCGTGCTCCAAAACACAAAGCGGTATTATCCGAAGTAGATGGTACTATCGAAATTGAAGATGCTGATGGCAAGATTGTTACTTCGGCTACTGGTAAGAAAATTTTCGAAGGCCGTCGTGGTCAGAAAATTGTGCGCGTGATGTTTGAAGGCATGGATGAAACCAAAATTAAAGTAACATCCGACGATGAAGTAATGGTAAAAGATGGTACTACTGTTGAAAAAGATAGTGTAATTGTGGTACGTGGTGCTTCTGGTGAAGAAATAACTGCCAAATATACCAGCGAAGTTAAGATTGTAAAAAATGTTATTACTTTGGCTTACACTGGTCCAAAAGTACGCGAATACATTATTCCAATGGGTTACAAATTGTTTGTAAAACAAGGTGATGTAGTAACCAAGGGTCAACAATTAACCGATGGTAGTGTACATTTACAAGAATTATTCGAACTTCGTGGCCGCTCGGCTGTGCAGGTATATATTTTGCAAGAAGTACAAAACATTTACTCTTCTCAAGGTCAGAAAGTTAATGATAAACACGTAGAACTTCTTATTCGTCAAATGTTTAGTCGTGTTTATGTAGAAGATGCTGGTGAAACCGATTTGTTGCCAGGCGAAGTAGTAGAAAAAGCCCAATTAGATTTTGCTAACCGCCAAGCTAAAAAAGACGGTATGCAACTAGCTACTGCTCGTGAATTATTACTTGGTATTAGTCGTGTGGCTTTATCCACTCAAAGTTTCTTGTCCTCTGCTTCGTTCCAAGAAACTGCCAAGGTATTAATTAATACCGCCATTACTGGTAAAATCGATTACCTAGAAGGCCTAAAAGAAAACGTAATTATCGGCCGCCTAATTCCAGCTGGTACGGGGTATAAGCAGTAATTCAGATATACAAATTTAAAGCACCCTCGATGTAATGTCGAGGGTGTTTTTGTTGTGGGTAATTTATGCAAGAAGTGATTTTATTTTTTCTTTGGCTGTTTTTAGTAAAATTGGTTTGCGGTCGTAGTTTTTTATCATTTCTTCGGGAATGTCTTGTCTAAAAAATGGTTCAGTTTTACCTTGTTTAATTGCTTCGACTACATCTTGCCAATTTTTTGCTTCATTAAAAATTTTGGTACGAACAATACCAACCTGCCCCATTACGTGAAAGTCTGACCCGCCAATTTTTGGTCGATTTTGTTTTTCAGCAATTTCAACAGCGCCTTGATTAATACCATGTTGAATGTTGTGAGTTTGAATAGCGTCAAACATTGGCGCTAATCTTTTCAAGTCTTTAAATGGCATTCTTTCTCTAAATTTTCCACCATGTTCACTAGGGTGAGTAGCAACAGCAATCCCACCATGATCGTGCACCCATTTTATTACTGTTTCTGGATCTTTTAGATGTGGCAGAGGGTCGTTTTTTATTATTTCTGGGTCTAAACCTAATGTTAAAATATGGGGGAAATTAATTCCATAATGTGCAGTAATTTCAGCGCCGGGTACAACAATTATTCCTTCTTTTGCTGCAGCATTAAGAGCACGGTCTAAACCGCGGATTGTATTGTGGTCAGTAATAGCCACACCATCCAGCCCGGTTTTTTTAGCTTCGGTCACCATTTGTTCTGGTGACATATTTACTATATCAAACCCTCGCCACCATTCCATACTAGTGGTGTGGCCATGCAAATCAAATCCACCTTCATAATTTTTGTTCATATGTTTTATTATGTTTTTTTACCTACGTATTATTGACAAATGTTTATTAATATAGTATAATGGATTTAGAAGATAAGTCCTTAGGGTAAAGCCTTGTGGAGAGCGTTCTCGTCAAGAACATCTCGTTGAAGCAGGGACACTCCCAAAAGGCTCTTTCAGAAGATCCGCATTACAGCGGATTTTTGATTTGTATAAGCTTAAATCCGAGCTGATTAAATATCTTATCGTCGTCCTGTTGGTAGGATTTGTAAAAAGCGTTGGAAACAAAATCTGCTAGTTCAACCAAAATATCCAAATATGATGGTGTAGGCAAAAAAGAACAGTGCGTGCCAGAAAATTCATTTTCTAAAAAATTATCAATATCTTTTTGAAAATTATTTGCTCCAGCAAGTCCACCTGGATGCTTGCGTGAGTCGATAACAATTCTGGCTCGTTTGTATTCTTGAAGTGAAAGTTCCTTGAATAGCATCTTTAATAGCTTGGCATATATTTTTTCAAAATCCATGTCGTTTTTATCAAAATAATCATAAGGGATTTCTTGGACCAGCTGGAATACTGATAAAATCGTTACATCAGAAGAATTTAACAACGAGATACTCTTTGTTCTCAATTCTTCAAAATATGGATCTGTAGCGTGAATACGGCGTTTATGTTTAGTAAATGGTTTTCTAACATTTTTCCAACGTTTTCTTAAACGATCTGCTTTTAATACCGAAAAACCATTAATACTAACAAACATCTTGCCTTTGGTTTTTTGTAGGTTGTATGATTCGTCGAGGTAGATGTTCATAGGTAGTATTGTTTTTTTATATATCCTTTTTACAATTTTTGTTATCGCAGTTGCATTTAAAATGCATAGTAGCGTTATCTGTAGAATAATCAGAAGTTATTTCTTCTCCTTTTTTAATATCACGTATAGCGATGTCGCTTTTGTTAATCACTTTCGTATTTGGTTCGCAAGAGTGATTTACATATCTTTCAGGTGTATTTTGTAGAACATATTCGTTAGGGCCAGAATTGTAGACATAATGTTTTTCGGATTCTGGTAAAGTAGATATTTCTTTTTTTGTTAAAATTTGTTTTGGTTTCCATTTTAACACAGTTTCACCCTTTTTAAAATTTTTGTCAGCAAACACCCCTGTTTTGTTTATTTTTGATTTTTTTATAATTATGCCTGACATATTATCCTATATATTTTATCTTGTTTATCTAATATTTTATGCCATTTTGGTTAATAAAGCAACCATCTTGATTTTTCTCTTATAATAGCCTAAAATACCCTTGTAATAATTAATCTAAAACATATGTCCGGACATTCAAAATGGCACAATATTCAGGCCCGTAAAGGTAAGCAGGATGCTATTCGTAGTAATATTTTTTCTAAATACGCCAAGCAGATAAGTATTGTTACTAAAACGGGTGGAGACAAAATGGATGCTAATTTTTCTTTGCGTCTTTTGGTAGAAAAGGCTAAGGCGGCGGGTATGCCAAAAGACAATATTGATCGAGCCATTAAACGTGGTACTGGCGAAATTAATGATGGTGCACAAATTGAAGAAGCTTTGTACGAAGGTTATGGCGCCAACGGTATTGCTGTAATCATTCAAACTTTAAGTGATAATAAAAACCGCACAGTTTCGGATTTAAAACATATTTTATCCAAGCGAGGCGGTTCGCTTGGTAACGCTGGTTCGGTTTTGTGGATGTTTGATCAAAAAGGCATTATAGAAATAAGTGATGAAAAATTTAAAGCTACCAATTTAGATAAGGATGATTTTGAGCTGCAGATGATTGATGCTGGGGCCGATGATATTGTTTATGAAGATGGTAGCGTTATAATTAAAACAAAAATGGAAAATTATACTAAGGTTTTACAAAAAATAAAAGAATTAAATATCGAACCAAACGAATCTGGTTTGCAATGGATTGCCAAAGATAAAGTTGTGGTAGATGATGAAGTGCGTGCTAAATTAGAGGACTTATTTGAGGAATTGGAAGAAAATGATGATGTACAGGATTATTTTACCAATGCAGAATAATATCATGAAAACATTAAAACAGGAAATTAAAAAAGAAATAATATTGGGGATCGATCCGGGTTTTGGTCGGATGGGATATGGAATAATTGAAAGAAAAAATGCTTCAGAATGGAGGGCGGTTTGTGCTGGTTGTTTAGAAACTTCGGCTAAAAAATGTTTTGTCGAACGTTTGGCAGAAATGCATGACGAGCTTTTACGTTTGATAAAAAAACACCATCCTACGCGAATGGCAGTCGAAAAATTATTCTTTTTTAAAAACGCCAAAACGGCCATGGATGTGGGCCAAGCTAGGGGGGTAATACTTTTAACTGGTGTACAACACAATTTACCAATCGACGAATTTACTCCACTTCAGGTAAAACAAGCCATTACTGGTTATGGACGAGCAGAAAAACAACAAATGCAAAAAGTAGTGGCTATGATTTTGGGTTTAAAAAACAAAATAAAATCCGATGATGCTGCCGACGCTTTGGCAGTGGCGCTTTGCGCGGGTCAAAGTTTGTGGTTAAAAAAATTATGAAAGACAATTTTATCTTGGTATTACCCAATATTCGTAGTTGCCACAATGTGGGGGCGATGTTTCGAACAGCTGATGGTGCTGGGGTAAATAAAATTTATTTAACTGGCTATACGCCCAAACCCGAAGATATTAAAGTTACCAAAGTTTCGCTTGGAGCAGAAAAATGGGTAAGTTGGCAATACGAAAAACAGGCTTGGCGAGTTTTGAAACAGTTAAAAAGCGAAGGCTATAATATTGTTGCCTTGGAACAAACCAAAAATAGTGTTAATATATATAAGTGGAAACCAAAGCTCCCAATAGTTTTGGTAGTAGGAAATGAAAAGACCGGCGTTACCAAAGGGCTGTTAAAATATTGTGATGAGTCAATCGAAATTCCAATGAAGGGTAAAAAAAATAGTTTAAATGTAAGTGTTGCCACTGGAATTGCTATGTATGATATAAGGAGTAAGGAATAAAGAATAAGGAGTAAGTGATTATGATAAGTGAAAATAATCCATTGTATGTTAAGGCTGATAAGTTGGCAAATAGTATTTATGAAATTATACAGTGTTTTCCAAAATATGAATTGTATGGTTTAACGTCACAACTGAGGAGATCTGCTTTGTCGGTGGTATTAAATATTGTTGAAGGGTTTGCTAGGCAGAGTAAAAATGAATTTAGACGTTTTTTAATTATTGCTTTTGGTTCATTAGAAGAAACCAGGTATCTGATAAATTTTTCTAAAAAACAAAATTATTTAAATGAATTAAAATTTAAAGAAACGGTTTTGTTGATTAATGAATTAGCCAAAATTATTTGGTCTATAGTCAACAAAAAATAGTTGTTCCTTATTCTTTATTCCTTACTCCTTTATATGCAATCAACTATCAAACTTTTTCGTTATCTTTATGATCATTTGCCGCCGTTATTTCCAACAGAAGAAGTAGAAAAAATGAAGCATGCTTTAGAACATCTGGAGCAAGACCAAACTATGACAGTAGAAGAAATCGAAGACACCATGATTAACTTTGGCTATTTAGTTTGGCCGTGGAATCAGGCTTATAAAGAATTTTTGGCTTTAGCAGAAAATGAAATCGGCGAACATTCTTTGTTACCTCGTTTGTCTAAAAGTACACAAGAAAAATATCAAGATTTTAAAACTTATGGCGGCACTTTGCGTGATTTGCACTCTGGCAGGCCAGCTGATTATTTTATTCCCGAAGAACGTGGAGAATTGTGTAGTGCTTTGGTAGAAATGCAAAAAGATTTGCGCGATTTTGTTAATCGTAAAGTAATGGGTGTAGAAAAAGATAAATATTTAGAACGAGTCGCTTCTTTTGCCGAAATGTTAGCCGAAATAAGAGGTCGGCTAGATGATATGCGAGGGTTGGCAGACAAAGAACAAGATCATCCTAATTTAGCTGCCGAAATTAGAACTAGGGTACGTAGTTTTGAATTCGGTTTATGCCTTCTTGGCCCCGAATTAAATTATGAAGCAGTTTGCCAATCAGTAGATTTTTTCCATGGTCGCAAACAAGATTTAAATCGGATGCGTGGTATTCATACAGCGGTAGATGTAGATTTTTATAACGAAAAAGTATAGTATGAAAAAAGTTTTATTAGTGGTTGCTTCTAAAGATTATCAACCAATAGAATACGCTATTCCCAAAGCGATTTTAGAAGCGGGCGGTGTTACTGTTATTACTGCTAGCAATAGTTTGGGCAAAGCAGTCGCCATTGATAATAGCGAAACAGAAGTTGATATACTTTTGGATAAAGTGGTAGCAGGTGATTACGATGGTATATTTTTTATTGGTGGTCCGGGGGCATTAGAATATTTGGATAATGAAAAATCTTATAAAATTATACGTGAGGTTGCGGCTAGTGAAAAATTTTGGGGAGCAATTTGTATTTCACCACGAATTTTAGCTAATGCCCAAGTTTTAAAAGGGCGCAAAATTACTGGCTGGGACGGAGATAATAAATTAGAAGAAATTTTGTCTGCTGTTAACGCAGGGTATGTGCACAAACCGGTAGTAGTTGATAATAATCTTATTACCGCCAGCGGCCCTGCCGCAGCCAAAGAATTTGGTGAGGAGATTTTAAAAAAGTTGTCTTAGATATGGAAGATATAACCAAAAGACCAAAAGTAGGAGTAGGGGTAATTGTCAAAAAAGATGGCAAAGTTTTGATGCAAAAAAGAAAAGGTGCTCATGGTTTTGGTACTTGGTGTTTTCCGGGGGGGCATATGGAATTTGGGGAAAGTTTAGAAGAGACTGCTCGTCGTGAAACTATAGAAGAATTGGGGATAGAAATAACTAATATTTGGGTTGGCCCTTATACCAACGATGTTCATACTGGTGAAGGCAAACATTATGTTACTTTATTTGTAGTTTCTGATTATGCCTCTGGTGATCCAAAAATAATGGAACCAGATAAAACAGAATTTTTTGATTGGTTTGATTGGGAAGAAATGCCACGGCCACTTTTTTTACCTATTATAAATTTGCTCGAGCAAGGTTATAATCCTTTTAAATAGTTATTAACAAAAAAACCGTTCGATAATCGGACGGTTTTTTAAATAGTCATGTACCGTTCTGGTGCGGTGTCAAACTGCTTTTGGCTTAATTTTGGAATACTTGTTTATCATCTTTTTTATGCCAGCTTTATCTAGTAATCCGTTTTGGGACCCAACTTTTACAATTACACTAGAGCTATTAGCAATACCCCAGACTAACGCCTCTTCTAAACTTAATTTATTAAATCGGGCGGCCAAATAGCCAGAGGAAAAAGCATCGCCAGCGCCAGTTTTGGCTTTTACTTCAACAGGGAAGCTGTTGATATGCCAAACACTATCACTATCGCCGGCCCAAGCGCCACGACTGGCATCGGTTATTACCACTTCTTCTGCGCCTAGCGCAAGTAATTTATGTATTAAAGCGACTGGAGTTTTTTCTTTAGCCAAAGTAGTGTTTAATATTTTTTCTGCTTCTTCTAAATTGATAATAAGCAAATTAGTATGGGCAATCATTTCTTGTACTAATTCTAAGGATTGTTTTAATTGGTAAGATCCAGGGTTAAATGCTGATCGAATAGTGGGATGTTTGCGTAAATGATTAATTAATTTAGTTTGTATTTTTTCAAAACCTTCAGACATGCCGGTGTAATAAATCCAATCGGTAGCTGGTATATTATCTGGCCAAACATATTGGCGTTTTTGGTGATAAGATAAAATTGTACGTTCACCACGGAAATTTAATACTACCGAGTAACGAGTTTGGGCGGTTTTATCAATAGAAATTAAAGAAGTGTTTACTTTAAATTTGGTCAATTCTTCTTCTACCAATTTTCCATTAGAGTCGTTACCAACGGAGCTTAAAATAACAGTTTTTAGTCCTAATTTAGATGCGCCACAAGCTACATTTGCGCCGTTACCACCTAAAGATTGGAAGCTGCCGGTAATAGGAATTTTACTGGCGTAATCTAAACACAAATGACAGTGTTCGTGGTTAATATCGCATTCTAGGGTAGCGTCATCGATTTGGACGTGGGTATCTATTAAAGCGTCGCCAATTGTAATTAAATTAAACATAAATATTTTGGCTATTTTTTAAGATTTTGTTCATGTGGGCAGTTTCCAGAAGGACATTTGTATTCTGTAATTAGTTTTTCGGTATGTTCGTGTCTGCCCAACATAATTTCAATTAATTCGATAAAAGATCCAACCATGAGGCCGGCCATAGCGACGGAGAAAATTTTATTTCCAATCCAAAGAGAGTAAACTAAAAGACAAGCAGCGCCAATAGTAAATACAGCATCTTGTTTTCGTTCGGCTTCTAAAAAAATACCATAGGTAACTAAAATAGCACCAAGGGTAGCGACTACGTTTATGATTATTTCTATGTATGTCCACGGTAAGGTGGGCAGGATATTGGCGAGAGGGGGCATATGGAACAATTAAATTTTAAATTATTTTTTTATTTTGTATATTTCGTAAATTCCAGCAATGGTAAAAATAATTTGTAAAGGAATAAAGACGGGGTCTTTTAAGTAGACGCTGTAAATTAAAAGCAAAATTCCCCCCATTATAAAATAGATATTACGCGGGCGTGCTTTTTTTTGTTAGCACACCGCTTGTTATAAGTAACAAGCCAATAGCACCAATGATTTTGTAAATTATCCCTGTCATATTGTTATTCTTTCCATCTATTAATATATTCAATCGCTGCCAAAGAAGCAATGATGCCTTGGCCAGCAGAAATACCAATTTGTTTGTATGGGATATTAGTAACATCTCCAGCAGCAAAAATTCCTGGGATATTGGTACAACATTTTTGGTCTACTATAATTTCTCCGGTTCTGGTTTTTTCTACTGTTTCTATAAATTGTGAATTAGGAATTTGTCCGGCATGCACCATTACGCCTTGTACGTCGATTGATTTTTCGGTGCCAGTTTCATCAAGATATTTTAATGCTTTTACACGTTCTGGGCCAACTATTTCAATAGTTTTGGCACCATAAATAATTTCTACATTGGGCAGTTCCTTTACCTTGTCGATCATAATATTTTCTCCTTTAGGGAAACCGCTATTATTTTCTTGAGTATTAGTGTATTTACTAATTAGGTAAACTTTAGTGGCAATAGTCGCCATCATCATAGCTGATTCTAGGGCGGCATTACCAGAGCCAATAGTTGCAGTAACTTTGTTTTTAAATAATGGTCCATCGCAAACGGTGCAGTAAGTAACACCTTTTTGGTATAATTCTTTTTCGCCTGGCACATCTAAACGGCGAGGATGAATACCAGTAGCGATAAGTACAGTTTTGGTTTCGTAAGTACGAATTTCTCCTGTAGAATTTTTAGTGGTAACAGTGTGATGGTTGTTTTCTGAAACGATTTTTTCTACTCGCCAGCCTTCGTCGATTGCAACGTTGTATGATTTTACATGTTCATTAAATTTTTGAGCTAGTTCGTAGCCTTGAATTTCAATAATTCCTGGCCAGTTATTTACTACTCCGGATAAAGCAACTTCGCCACCAATATTATCGGTAACGACTTTAAAATTTAGTTTTCTTCTGGCGGCATAGATAGCAGCGCTAGAACCAGCAGCAGAAGCGCCAATGATTAATAGGTCGAGCATAGGAGTTATAAAGTTTTAAAGTTAATAAAGTTATAATATTGTCATCTTGAGCGAAGTGAAAGATCTCTGTCCGTTGGTGAAGATCCTTCATTACATTCAGGATGATAGTTGATTTAATAAATTTTGTTTTGCTTTTTCAGTATCTTCTGCCATTATTATAGCACTACCAATACAAAAAGTATCTACACCCCAATCGCATACTTGTTCAATATTTATTTCATTAATTCCACCATCAACCGCAATTTTTAGATTTGTTTTATTAAAATTTCTAATTTTCTTTCCCACTTCTGGTAAAAATTCTGCTCCTTGTTTTCCAGGGTGGACAGTTAGGAACAAAACTTCATTAATTTGGTTTATATATGGTTCGATTGCGCTTGTATTTGTTTCTGGATTAATGGCAATACCAACTTCTACCCCTAAATCTGTAATTGTTTTAATTACTTCTTCGGGGTTATCTTTTGATTCAATATGAAATATTATTCTAACGATATTTTTAATATTTTTCCACTTTTTAATTTCTTCAATCGGGTGTTCAACCATTAAATGTAATTCAAATTTGGCGTTAAGGTTGACGTTGTTTATATTATCAATTTCAGCAAAAGATTGATTACTAACAAATTTTCCATCCATTACATCGATTTGAATTAAATCGAAAAAAGGTGAAACTTTTTTAAATTGTTCTTCGAATTGAGTGTAGGTTGTGGCTAATATGGTGGGAATGATTTTTGGCATAATTATTTCTCCAACTTTGCGATTTTTTTCATACGGCGGATACGGCGTTCGAGTGGGATAAAATCAGTTTCAAGGAATTTTTTTACAATCGCAGCGGCGTGTTTGGGTGTTAGCGCGCGGCTTGATAAAGATAGTATATTAACATTATCGTGAGTGCGGGCTAATTCGGCCCCTTCGATGCTGTAGCCAATAGAAGCTCGTATGCCTTTTATTTTATTAGCGGCAATATTCATACCATGACCACTATCACAAATTAGAATTCCGCGGTTGGCTTCATTTTTAGCGACTGCTTTGGCTACTGGTACAGCGTAATCTACAAAATCGTCTTCAGTTTTTTCAAAAGCACCCAAATCTTCTACTTTTAATTTTAATTGTTTTTTAAGATAAGTTACAAGTTTTGTTTTAAGATCAAAACCAGCATAATCGGAGCCGATATAAAGCATATATAAAAGAATAAAGAATAAGGAGTAAGGAATAAATTGATCGAATTTTGATTTGGTAAATGTATTATATAGTTTTTAATAAGAATTCGCAACAGTTGACACGCAACAGTTGACAGTTAATGTTTTTTTGAGTAAGATAAACACATAAGAAAAGCATTAAAACTCGTTATCAGCGAGGAGCTTGGGGAAGAAAGCCAGAAGTGGTAAGTAGAACCCTGCGGGTTGGCCCGTTATAGCCGTAATTAAGCTAAAGCACAAGATGGTACCGTCCCGACAAAGTCGCGGACTCTTGGCACGATATTATTCGTGTTTTTTATTTTTTTAAATAAAGCCAATTGCCTTCCACTTTTTAAAAAAAGTGGAGCAAAAACTTCGAGCTGGTGGTTCGTTCGGATAATTTAGGGTTCATTAATGTTTTTGACTCGAACTCGCTTCGCTCAAACAGCGAGTCAAATCCGCCCTACGGGCGGATCACGTTAATTCACCTCTAAATTAAACCTCACTCACCAAGGCTCGGGACAGTTGGCCAACGTTGGCGAGGCGAGTATTGAGTAAATTTGAAATAAATTTGTAAACAAGGAGGAACGACCCGACCATAGGGAGGGTTTGGCTCTCTGTTTGAGCGTAGCGAGTTAGAGCTAAAAGTAACGACGCGTTACAAAATTTTTTCAAATTTATTCACAACTCGCGATTTCTTTGCGTCACTTTCTTATAAAAGAAAGGGACAAGAACGGTTGGTGTGTGAAGAAGTAAATTAATTAATTTTAAATTTTAATATGTATAACGCTAACGACAACGAAAAAGAAGTCTTAAAATTTTGGGAGGATAACAAAATTTTTGAAAAATCTGTTTCTGAACGTCCAGAGGATAAGCCATATGTTTTTTATGATGGTCCGCCTTTTGCTACCGGACTTCCTCATTATGGGCATATTGTGGCTTCGCTTATGAAAGATGTGGTACCACGTTATTGGACCATGCAAGGAAAACGCGTGGAACGCCGGTGGGGTTGGGATTGCCATGGGTTACCAGTGGAGAATATTATTGAGAAAGAATTAAATTTGAATAGTAAAAAAGATATTGAAGAATATGGTGTAGCCAAATTTAATGAAGCTTGTCGGGCAACGGTTTTGAAATACGCGGAAGAATGGAAAAAGACTATCAAACGTATGGGGCGCTGGGTTGATATGGAAAATGATTATAAAACCATGGATTTGCCATATATGGAAAGTGTTTGGTGGGTGTTTAAACAGCTTTGGGATTTGAATTTGATTTACAAAGGGCACAAGGCCATGCATATTTGTCCGCGCTGTGTAACGCCGTTATCAAATTTTGAAGTAACGCAGGGATATAAAGATGTAAAAGACATTTCAGTGACTATGAAGTTTTGTATAAAGGAACAAGGAGTAAGTAATAAGGAAAAATTACGAGACGTGAGCGGGCCGGTGTATATTTTGGCTTGGACAACTACGCCTTGGACTTTGCCAGGAAATGTTTTGTTGGCAGTTGGTAGTGATATTGATTATGTTTTAGTAAAAGTTGGTGAAGAAAATTTGGTATTGGCCAAGGATAGATTAGAAACTGTGTTACGTGATACGAGTTATGTGTTAGATAAAACATTCAAGGGTTCGGATTTAATCGGTCTTGAATATGAACCGTTATTTCCATATTTTGTTAATACCTCTAATGCCTTTCGAGTAGTAGGCGCTGATTTTGTTACCACCGAAGACGGTACTGGTGTGGTACATATTGCTCCAGCTTTTGGTGAAGACGATTATAATGTGGGCAAACGTGAGGGGATACCGCTGGTGCAACACGTAAAAATGGATGGGAGATTTGTAGAGGAAGTAGAAGATTTTGCTGGCCATGAAGTTAAACCACGCGAAGAGCCGACAGCGACTGATGTAGAAATTATTAAATGGTTAGCGCATAATGGAAAATTATTTAGCAAAGAAAAATTTGAACATAGTTATCCACATTGTTGGCGTTGTGATACCCCGCTTCTTAATTATGCTACCAATAGTTGGTTTATTAAAGTTACAGAATTAAAAGAACAACTATTAAAAAATAATAAAGATATTAATTGGGTGCCAGAGCATATAAAAGAAGGGCGTTTTGGTTTGTGGCTTGAAGGCGCGCGTGATTGGGCGGTATCGCGTAATCGATTTTGGGGAACCCCGCTTCCAGTTTGGGAAAATGAGGATGGTGAGGCATTGTGTATAGGGAATGTAGAAGAATTGGAACAATTAACTGGTGCAAAAATCACTGATCTTCATAAACACAAAATTGATGATTTGGAGATTAAAAAAGATGGTAAGGTATATAAACGTATTCCTGAGGTTTTGGATTGTTGGTTTGAATCTGGTTCTATGCCATATGGGCAAATGCATTATCCGTTTGAGAATAAGACCAAATTTGAGGCTGGTTTTCCAGCGGAGTTTATCGCGGAAGGCCAAGATCAAACTCGCGGTTGGTTTTATACCTTGCATATTTTAGCCACTGCTTTAACTAGTGGTAAAAAACCAATTATCCCGACCAAACATTCAGTGCCAGCTTTTCGTAATGTAATTGTTAATGGCATTGTTTTGGCAGAAGATGGTAAAAAAATGAGCAAGCGTTTAAAGAACTATCCAGAACCAGATATTGTTTTGGAAAAATATGGTGCTGATGCCATGCGCTACTATTTGGTTACTTCGCCAGTAATGGCAGCCGAAGGGTTAAATTTTTCTGAGATTGGGGTGCGTGAAGTTTATAGTAAATTAATTAATACTTTGTGGAATGTAGTTACATTTTACGAAATGTTTGCGAGTGAAGGAATAAGGAATAAGGAACAAGGAGTAAGTGAGAATATATTGGACAAGTGGATTTTGGCAAAATTGCAAGTATTGATTGGTGATGTTACCAAAGGCATGGAGGGTTATCGTTTGACTGATGCTTCTCGACCAATTTTGGATTTTGTTACCGAATTATCGCAGTGGTATGTGCGTCGTTCGCGTGATAGATTTAAAGGAGATGATAAAAACGATGCTTTGGCTGCTTCGGATACTTTGGGTTATGTACTTTTAACTTTATCCAAGTTAATGGCACCGTTTACGCCGTTTATTGCAGAGAAGATATATAAAGGAATAAGGAGCAAGGAACAAGGAATAATCGAATCAGTACATTTGGAGACTTGGCCAGAGGTGGATAAAAAATTGGTGAATGAAAAAGTTTTGGAAGAAATGATTTTGGCTAGGAAGATTGTGGAGATGGGTTTGGCAGCTCGGGCAGAAAGTGGAGTGAAGGTAAGACAACCACTACAATATGTACGTTATCAAGGAAAACAACTTTCAGAACAATTGGAGAAAATGGCAGCTGATGAATTGAATGTAAAAGAGGTTAAATATACAGAAGTAGTGCGAGACCAAGAAGATGGTGTAACAAAAGAAGAATCTGAAATTAAGATTAGATTAAATACGGTTATTACCCCCGAACTTAAACGTGAAGGTTTGTTGCGCGAACTTGTTCGTGGGATAAATCAGATGCGTAAAGAGAAAAATCTTACCCCAGCGGATTTGGTAACTATTTTTTGGCATACTGAAGACAAAGAATTGGTTGAAGTTTTTGAGGTATATAAAACAGAATTAATAGCATCGGTTAAAGCCAAAGATTTGGTGTTGGAAGCTAGGGACGGTGCGGTAGAAATAGAAGTAGGAGAGGGTAAAGTAATGATTGCTTTAGTTTAACTTATCCACATGGCAAAAATCTCTTGACACTAGGGTGAGTGGTGATATAATTACACCAGAAAAAATATTATGAATCATGTGTCCTTTACGGAGGATCCTTTCCCTAATTTAATCTCTGACTAAAATTTAATCCCAAGTTGACTGTGGTTGACTTGGGATTTTGTTTATTTTATTAAATCATAATCACAATTCCACGTTTATTTGCCCCCTCGCTTTTTTTGCCCGCGAGGGCAAAAGGGTGCCCTGCGGGGCACAACCCGCTCGAGGGCAAATAAACGCGAAATTGTTTGTTCTAATCCCATGTTTGATTACTCTTTAACCCGTTAAAGAGCAACCAAACGCTGGATCTTCTGGTCAGTTAATTTTTTTGAATATTTATTTATATGGATAATAAAATGGAAATAACCAATCACAAACACATCGCTATTTTATATAGTGATGCTAAACGAGAATACTTCCCAACCGAAGAACAATATATTTCCGAGGCGGAAGTGTTCGAGCGTGCTAAAACTTTGGTGCCGTATTTTGAAAAATTAGGGTATGTTGTTGATTTGGTGCCAGGCAACAGTGATTTAACCGAGATTCTTCGTAAGAAAAAACCATTAGATTTTGTATTAAATTTAGTAGATTCGGTGGAAGGTAAAGAATATTTGTCGGCGGCTATTCCTGGCACTTTAGAATTATTAAATATTCCATATTTAGGCACTGGCATGCTTGGGTTATCTATTAATTCTAATAAATTTTTAACCAAAAAATTATTAGAACAAGCCGGTGTACCATTGCCCCGCTATCAATTATTTAAGACTGCCAACGACCCAATCGACATGCATTTAAAATTTCCTTTAATTTCCAAATTAAATGAAGTTCATGGTAGCGTAGCGATTGATCAAAATTCGGTTAGCGAAAACGAAGCTGGATTACGTAATCAATTAAAAAATTTGATCAGTACTTACAAGCAGCCGGTTTTGGTAGAAGAATTTATTGTTGGTAAAGAACTTACCGCTTATTTACTCGAAGGAGCAATTCGCAAAGTATATATTGGAGAAAAAGTATTTCGTGATTCAGCCGAAAAATATAAAATTGCTTCTTTTGACGCAGTTTGGCATGATATTAATAGTTATGATTATGCCCGTGCTGACGGCAATGATATTTTGGAAGGTTATGTTCGTTCGGCTTTTGATGTTTTAAAAATGGATGATTATGCCAAGTTTGATGTGCGTCAAGATGAATCTGGCCGGTATTATTTTATCGACTGTAACGCCAATCCTGCTTTTGGGGTAGAGTGTGCTGTTAGTAATGTTTTAAAATTATATGGCATCGAATTTGAAGAAATTTTAAGACGTTTGGTAATTAATGTCCACCGCGATAATGGTAATAAAGAAAATAGTTTGAATGGTGGGTTGATTTTAAATTAAAATATATGCATATTGGTTTAGTTTACAACATGCGACACACCAAACCAGATTTAAATAATCCTGAATATTTAAAAGAAGCAGAGTTTGATGAGCCAACAACCATTGAAGGAATGACTAGAGCACTAGAAAAATTAGGGCATACCGTGGTTGGGATAGAGGCCAACGAGGATGCTTACGAAAAATTAAGAAATTTAAAAAGTAAAATTGATTTGGTATTTAATGTAGCCGAAGGTATGCATGGTGCAGACCGTGAAGCGCAATTGCCAGCCATGATGGAAATGTTACAAATTCCGTATACTGGTCCAAAACCACTTGGTTATGCAGTGGGTTTAAACAAGTCGGTGGCTAAAGAAATTTTAACCTCCTATGGTATTGCCACTCCGCACTGGATGACGGTAAGTAAATTATCTTATTTAGAAGAAAATCCAGTTAATTTTTTTCCGGTAATTGCCAAACCTTTAGCCGAAGGTTCGAGCAAAGGTATTACCGCTAAAAATTTGGTAGATAATACTGAAGATTTAAAAAATTTAGTGGCAGAACTATTAGAGAAATTTCATCAGCCGGTAATTATTGAAGAATATTTACCTGGTCGAGAATTTACAGTAGCGGTAATTGGCAATCCAGCTCGGGTGCTACCAATTGTGGAAATTACTTTTAATGAATTGCCAGAAGGGATGCCAAAGTTTGATCATTTTGAAGCGAAATGGATTTATGATAATCCCGAGCAACAAAAAGATCCAGTAATTTGTCCGGCTGTATTAACACCAGAATTAAAATCCAAAATTGAAGAATTGTGTTTGCGGTCTTTTGACGCTTTGGAAATGAGAGATTGGGCACGAATTGATGTGCGGCTTGATAAAAATGGTACCCCAAGTTTTATTGAAGTAAATTGTCCACCCGGAGTTATGCCTGATCCAAAAGATAATTCAAGGTTTGTGCGAGCGGCATTGGCAGATGGATTAAGTTATGAAAAAATGTTGGAAGAAATTTTACAGTCGGCGTGTAAACGGTATGGGATTGTGTATGAAGGAACAAGGAGTAAGGAATAAAGAGTAAATAGCGATTGATTGTTTAGGTTACTTATTCCTTAATCCTTTTTCATTATTCCTTAATTCTATGTTGGCAACTAGATTATCACCACATTTAAAAAAACTTACCAAAGTTTGTCCGGAAATTTATCGTCAGTTTGTACCTTCGAACAAAGAAGAGCAAGACGAAACGATTACTTCGGCCGATCCGTTGCTCGAGGAACATTTTACAGTTACTCGGGGTTTAGTGCACAAGTACGGTAATAGAGCTCTGGTGCTTTTAACTATGAATTGTGCTGCCTATTGTCGGTTTTGTACTCGCCGACGTAAAGTATCGGATATTGCTAAAGGAATAGTTAGTACCAAAGATTTGGATAATATGGTGCGATATATTAAACAACATCCCGAAATTAAAGAATTGGTTTTTTCTGGTGGCGACCCTATGACCGTGCCAGAAATACTAAAACAAGCTTTACAAAAATTTGTAAAATTACCTCAAATAAAAGTAATTAGGGTTGGCTCGCGTTTGCCGGTTTCTAATCCCAGTGCAGTAAATAAAAAGTTAATTGAAGCATTAAAAATAGTTAAAAAACAGCCACTATATTTAATGCTACATTTTGAACATCCAGCCGAAATTACCGAGGCAACCATTAAAGCATTAAATCGTTTGCGTCCGGTTTGTACAATGATGTTATCGCAAACAGTTTCACTAAAAGGAGTTAATGATTCTGTAGAAATTTTGTATAATTTATTTTCTCGATTAGTAGAAGTGGGAGTAAAGCCGTATTATTTTTTTCGGTGTGATCCAGTAATTGGGGTCGAACATTTTATGGTTGATTTTAAAAAAGAAATAAAAATTTTTACAGAATTACGCAAGAGACTAAGTGGTTTAGCAACACCATTATATACTATTGACGCCCCAGATGGTTCTGGTAAAATACCTGTGCCGTTGGATTTTTGGGAATTTAAGGCAGATAGTTATAAGGATTTTAGGGGGAAGAAAATAAAAGTAAAATGACGAAAAATGCTTGTCTTCGTCACGCCGACCTGTAACGTGCCCAGCCCCACAAAATGTGGTGTATAGGGTTTGACAGGTCGGTTTTTTTGTAATAAGATGAAGGAATAAAGAATAAGGAAAAAGGAATAAGTAATGCGGGCGATTAACTGTTATTTATTCCTTACTCTTTACTCCTTATTTCTTTCACACTATGTTAGTAAAACAAATTTTTGAATTGGCAGTTAATATGGCCAAATCGGTTGACCCACGTGGCGCACAAGGAATCAAAGAATATTTGGCAGATGTTAAGAAAGAGCACGACAAATCGTCTTCCGAGGCTAAATCATATTTTAACGCAGAGCGCCTAGACCACCCCTATTCTGATAGCGGTGTGCATTTTAGCGATGATAAAACAGTGGTAAAACGAGTATTGGCTGGCATTGATATTGATGGTAGTGAAATACTTTTGGCTTCACAATTAAGCGAGCGGGGTAAAAAAATTGATTTAGTTATGGGCCATCATCCACTGGGTCGTGGTTTGGCAGATTTGCATGGTGTAATGGATATGCAAGTAGCTATGTTTGAACAAGCTGGTGTACCGGTTCATGTGGCCGAAAAAATGATGGAAGAAAGAATCAAAGAAGTAGGTAGAAGTATACATCCGATTAATCATTATCAGATTATCGATATGGCGCGTCTACTCAAAGTAAATTTAATGAATACTCATACACCTACGGATAATTTGGTAAATAATTTTTTGATGAAGTTTTTATCAAAAAAGAAGTTGCGCACCGTGGGGGATTTTCTGGATGCTTTATTAGAAATTCCAGAATATCAAGAAGCTAAAAGACGTGGCGCTGGGCCAAATTTACTTTCGGGTAATCCAAAAAGTCGGTTAGGTAAGTTTATATTAGAAATGACTGGGGGCACCAATCCTTCCGATGCAATGTATGAAGCATTATCGCGTTATGGTATTTCTACAATAGTTGGTATGCATATGAAAGAAAGTGCCAGGGGCAAAGCCAACGAACATCACTTAAATATAGTAATTGCTGGGCATATGGCCTCAGATTCTTTAGGTATGAATTTATTATTAGATGAATTAGAAAAGAAAGGTATTGATGTTGTGCCTTGCGGGGGGTTGATTAGAGTAAGCCGAGTAGGAAAAAAGAAGTAATATGATTTCTTTAATTGTTGGAAAAATTGTTAGTAAAGAAGAAAATAAAATAGTGGTTATAACTGCGGGCGGTATTGGATATGAAATTTTGGTTAATATTGCTACGGTTAGCGAGTGGCAGGTAGGAACAGAGGTGCAGTTATTAACTTATTTAGTGGTTCGAGAAAACGCAATGGAGCTTTGCGGTTTTAAAGATCAAGCAGAGCGTGAATTATTTTTGCAGTTTTTAACTGTTACTGGTATTGGGCCAAAATCGGCTTTGCATTTGTTATCACTTGGAACAGTCGCCGAAATTTCTGGAGCGATTAGTAGAAGCGATGTTGATTATTTAATTAAGGTAAGTGGAGTGGGAAGAAAAACCGCCGAGCGGATTGTAGTAGAATTGAAAAATAAAATTAATAAACAAGGAACAATTAGAAATGAACAGTTGGGTAACGAGGATGGTGTGGTGGGAGATGTGGTTGAGGGGTTAATTTCTTTGGGTTATACCAAAGAGATAGTGCGCGAAGCAGTAAAGAAAATAGATGCAACCAATAAAAGTGCAGAAGAATTAATGAAGTTAGTTTTAAAAAGTTTGAGTGCTAAATAATATGGATACAGAAGTAAAATTTACACCAGATGTATCTGGTGAATTAAGCAGTTCATTATTAGCCGACCAAAGAAATAAAAGTAATGTTTACAAATTAATAAGAGAGAAGATGAGCCCAGAAGACAGTGATCGTTTATTGGATTTATTAGATCGTTATGGTTTGGCTGAACGCTTGCAGATTGAATTAGTAGATATTTTGCTTTATCAAACTCCAGAGCAACAAAAGCGAGTGATTGAGTGGTTGTATATGTTATCTGATGAAGATCTAAAAGAATTGTTAAGTATGAAAGGCGTTTTGGACGATAATAAGTGGAAAGAAAAAGTAGGTAGTGTTCTGCAATTAATTGCCGGTAGATAAAAAATATTTAAATCAAAACCCTGCACCAGAACGGTGCAGGGTTTATATATAGAAAGAGCCCACCGGTCGATCGCCTCGCGTGAGCAAGACGACCGACCGGACGGGCTTAGTAACCCCCTCCACCAATGGTGGTGTCCACCGAACGGGACACCGTGTGTATGGCCGCGGCGACGGCGATGCCGATGCCAGCTGCGATCAGCATCGGTTGGGGTAGCGCCGCCAAGATGGCGAGCTCGATCGTCCAGCCGATGATCCGGATCCGCCAGGAGCGGGGCTCGCGATCGAGTATCCGTTCCTCGATCATTTCTCCCGCCACGTTTCTGCGCGCCATCGGATTAGGGCCTTTGTCGACCCACTCGTACGCGATGGCCTGCATCGCGATGTAGGCCAGGATCCCCAAGACCCCAGCCAAGACCATGAGCAGTTGCCACCACTCGGTGGCTCGTTCGATCGTCCAGAACATGGATTCCTCCATCCATATGGTTACGGACAAAATAACAATCAACTAATTAATTATTATTTTCTCCACCCCAATAACATAACAGAATAGCATAAATTTGCTATTCTGTCAAGATGGGGTATATAAATTTAGCTTAATTTAGCCAAGTATGCTTGCCAACCGGCAGTGCGATATTTTTTGGCTTCGGCAATTGGATCCTGGGCTTCATAAATACCTCGGCCGACAATAATAACATCTGAATTATTTTCTTTAATTACTTTTTCTGGGGTGTTGTATTGTTGTCCTAAGTTGTCAGTGCCAACTGCTAGTTGTACTCCTGGTGTTAGATTAATAAAACACGGGTCATCAATTAACTGGCGCATGGTAATAAAACCAATTACAAAGTCTTTGTTGTTTTTTGCCATTTCTAATGTTTCGGCAGTGTATTCATTTTTAGCGAGCGTGCCAGCCGAACTCATTTCGGCAAGCAGTAGTAATCCTCGTCCTTTATGCAACCCAACTTCTTTTAGGCCAGTAATAATTCCTGGCCCTGGAACAGTGTGAGCGTTAGTAATGTGAGCCCAATCGGCGATGTGATAAATGCCGTCTTGATATTGGTGTTTTACAGTGTTACCAATGTCCGCAAATTTTCTGTCTTCAAATAAAAGAAAATTATGTTTTTCTGATAATCTGTCAAGTTGGATAACTGTGTCCATATCAAAATCTTCCAAAATATCAATATGAGTTTTCAAAATACATATTTCGTCTCCAAGTTCGTCGGCGATTTTTAGTAATTGGTTTTTAGAAATTACGTCGGCGGCGATACAAAGATTGGTTTGTTTTTGGTCCATTAACTGTAAAAGTTTTACAGCAGTTGGATTGGTACATAAATTCGCGCGTTGTGTGTAGGTATAATTCATAATTACACTTGGTTGCTTTGAATAAATGTTTTTACTTTTTCTACCATTTCTTTTTCTAACTTATTTTCAGTTTTTAAAACTTCTAACATTTCTGAAATGGTAATTACAGAATGTAAATTATAGCCTTTTGTTTGAAGATGTTTTTTTCCACCTTGCTCACGATCTACCAATACTACAATGTCTGTTACTTTTAATCCTTCTAATTGTAGTGGTTCGATGGTTTCAAAAACGCTAGAGCCAGAAGTAACCAAGTCTTCAATAATTAAACAATTTTGTCCGGTTTCAAATTTTCCTTCAATTGCTTTTTTAGTACCATAATCTTTTACTTCTTTGCGGCGCATAATCATTGGGATATTGTGTTCTACCGACATAACCGTAGCAATCGGTAAAGCAGTATAGGGGACACCGCAAATTAAATCAAATTTTATGTCATTTACTTTTTGCCACATTGCTTCGGCTACCATTTTTAATACTTCGGGGTAAGAAACAGTAATACGCAGATCAATATAAATTGGCGACATGATACCGCTCTTTAATTTAAATTCACCAAATTTAACCGCATTGATTTCGTAAAGTTTTAGAATTAAATCTTTGGTCATATGTTTAATTAGTTCATAGCCAATAGTTCGTAGCCAATAGGTTGTTGATAGTTCGTAGCCAATAGGCCCGTAACTATGAACTATTGGCTATTGGCTGTGAACTATTACACCACTTTTATCACGATGATATTTACCAAATTCAAAAATTTGGTTAGCTAATTTTTGATTAACTACTGGTCCGTCTTTACACATACAAATACCCAAATCATCAATTACGCATTGGCCGCAAATACCCATACCACATTTCATATAGCGTTCGATGCTTACTTCGCAATTAATATTGTGTTCATTACAAATATCCAATACCTTTTTTTGCATTAATTCTGGCCCACAAGTAACCACCAAAGTTTTATCTTTTTGGGCAGGGTCAATTTTAGCTAACAATTCTACTAATACATCAGTTACAAATCCTTTATAACCTTTGCTGCCGTCATCGGTAGTAATATGTAAATTAAGGTTTGGTATTTTTGTTAGTTCTTCTTCAAATAATAAATTATCTTTGGTGCGGCCACCAGCAATAAAATCGATTGCAGCACCATTAATAGTTTGAGTTAAAAATTTTAAAGGGGCAGCACCATACCCACCAGCTACCATAATGTAGTGTAAATTTGGATTGATAGTAAAGTTGGTGCCGTATGGTCCATTTATTCCGACCCGATCACCAATTTTCATTTTAAATAATTTATTGGTTGCTGGCCCTCGTTTAAAAATGGTTAAACCAAATTTTTGGCCGTTATCAAAAGAAACAGAAAATGGTTTTTGATCTGTGCCTGGAATCCAAAGCATGATAAATTGTCCTGGTTTACTTTTTAATTCATAATCAAAATAAAAAGTTTTTACGTTCGAGTTTTCGATTTCTATATCAGAGATTTTAATAAATGTAGAATCCATATAATATTATAAGTTAATAGTTTGTTGATAGTTCACAGCCAATAGGCTGTAACTACGAACTATTGGCTATTGGCTCTGAACTACAAATGTACACAGCCACGAATTTCGTTTAAATTTTTTATTCCTTCTTCCTCCATAATTTTTGTCATTTCTTCGGTAATGTGTTTAAAAACTTCTACCCCTCGAAAATATACCGCAGAGCCTACACCCACCAAAGTAGCGCCAGCCATAATCATGGCTAAGGCATTTTCACCAGTGGTTACTCCGCCAGTACCAATAATTGGAATTTTTACTGCCCTGTAAATATCATACACGCATTTAAGGGCAATTGGAAATAGGGCTGGGCCAGATACGCCACCTTGTTTATTGTGTAGAACTGGTCGACGAGCCCGAACATCGATTGTCATACCGCTAATAGTGTTTACGGCGGTAATAGCATCGGCACCAGAACTTTCGGCGGCTTTAGCAATTATATCAATATTCCAAGCATTAGGGGAAAGTTTAACAGAAATTGGTACAGTTGATTTTTCTTTGACTGCTTTGGTAATTTTTTCTACGGCTGGTACAGAATAAGCAAAGGGGTCGCCAAATTCGCGGCTAACATTTGGGCAAGAAATATCGATTTCCAAAAAATCAATTGGCGCTTCACAAATTTTTTCTGCCAACCAACCAAATTCTTCGGGTGTGCCAGCAAAAATACTACCAATTAGCGGTGCGTTAGACAATTCTTTGAATTTTTTTAATTCAAGAATAGCATTTTCAATTCCTGGGTTGGAAAGTCCAACTGCGTTAATAAAAAAATGTTCATAACCAGCCATGGTAGGGTTGGGGTGGCCAAGACGTGGTTCTTTGGAAACAGATTTTACTGTTACACCACCAGCGCCATTTTTGATAACATTATTTAAACTAGCACCGGTTACGCCTAAGATTCCTGAAGCGAGTACAATGGGATTAGAGAATTGTTTGTTTAGGAAAATTGTTTCTAGCATAAGATATTTAGAGTTCACAGCCAATAGCCAATAGTTCGTAGTTACAGGCCTATTGGCTGTGAACTATTGGCTATGAACTATTAATGTTGGCTATGAACTAAATTAAGTTTTCTTTTTCCAAAAGCCATAATATAATTGCTTTTTGGATGTGCATTCGATTTTCGGCTTGATCAAATATAACAGAATTTTTGTGATCAATTGCATCGCGAGAAATTTCGTAACCAATGTGGCAAGGCATACAATGCATAATGCCGGCTTTGGGTGAATAGGTATCTACTAAATTAGCGTTTAATTGAAAGGGTTTAAAAGTATTTAAACGTCGATCGTATTCGGCTTGATATTCGGGTATTACTTTGCCATCTTTAAAAAATTCCATATCAATCCAAGTATCGGTGTGAACATAATCGGTGTTGGCCATGGCTTCGGCCAAGTTGGTGGTACGTTTAATTAAGCCAGTGCTATTTGCCAAATTATTTAATTCTGGGTCAACACTTGGTGGGTTGGCTTCTGGCGCGGCAATAGCCACTTCGATACCCAATTTAGCACAAGCTAATTGTAAAGTATTGGAAACATTATTTTCAATGCCAAGCCAAGTAACTTTTTTAATATTAGTCAAACCATTAGAATGTTCGATCATGGTAAGAATATCGCCTAGTGCTTGGCAAGGGTGATATTTTTCGCTACAAGCGTCGATTACTGGAATTTTATTTAATAAAGCCGCAGTGGTAACATCGGCTGCTTTTAAGGCGCGAAACATTAACACCGATCCGTACCGCATTACAGCTTGGATTTCATCTTTAAAATCAGTTAAAGCAAATTGGGTATTTCGGGCGTCTAAATAAATTGCATGTCCACCAAGTTCGGTCATACCAGCTTCGAATGAAAGGCGAGTGCGAGTAGAAGTTTTTTGAAAAAGCATGATTAAAGTCTGGTTGTGTAATATATCTACACTTTCGCCGGCTTTTCTTTTGGCTTTTAATTTTTGGGCGATATTTAAAATATTTAGTAAATCTTCTTTTGTTTGTTCTTTAAGTGAAATGAGATGACGCATATGTGTATAGTTCTTAGCCAATAGTTCACAGCCAATAGTTAATTTAGGTGACTGTTTTTTTGGCGTATTAATTAATTATTTAGTTCATAGCCAACAGCTTGTTGATAGTTCATAGCCAATAGTTCACAGCCAATAGGCCTGTAACTACGAACTATTGGCTATTGGCTGTGAACTATACCGTCATTATTGGCCAGCCTTTTAATTTTGTTTCAGAGTATGGGCTCCAGCCGCATTTGGTTTTTAGGTTTTTGTTTTCTACTTTTTTTTCTAAATTTAAATCTGCTATTACCCAATCATTATTTGGTGGTAGATTAAATATTTTTTCAATATTAAATTTAGTTAGTTCAACAATTTTTTGTAGAGAAATTTTACCTTCGTGGTATGCGTTTAATAGTAGGGGCAAAAGAGTTTCGATGCCAGGTACACCAGATGGGGAATTGGGGTATGTTTTAGATTTTTCTTCTAAAGTATGGGGGGCGTGGTCGGTACCTATAGTATCAATTATACCATTCGTAATGGCCTGCCAGAGGGCAATTTGATCGGAAATGGTACGAAGAGGCGGATTCATTTGTCCCAGCGTTCCTAGGCGTTCGTAGTCGTTTTCGGTTAAAAATAGGTGGTGGGGGGCAACTTCGGCATATACTGTTACGCCTTCTGATTTTGCTTGTGTAATTAATTCAATTTCTTCTTTGGTACTAACATGGCAGATGTATAATTTGGTGTTATATTTTTTAGCCAAAGATAAGGCTTGTGTAACTGCTTTTACAGCTGCTTCGCGAGAACGAATTTTTGAATGGCCACTTGTTTTTAAACTATTGGCTGTGAACTGTGAACTGTTGGCTTTAATAATTTCTTCGCTTTCGGCGTGAACTGCCAAAACTAGATCTAATTCGGCACAGGTTTTAAAAATATTTTCCTGATCTTCTAGTTTTTCTACTAGTAAATCACCAGTGCTAGCGCCCATAAAAAGTTTTACACCAATTATTTCGTTTTTGCATTTGGCAAATTCGGTATAATTATTTGGAGTAGCGCCTAAATAAAGATAATAATTTAATTGTTTGCCAGTTAATTTAATTTGTTCATTAATAATTTGTTTTTTATTTATGATTGACTGATAGTCTATAACGGCCGGATTATTATTTGGCATATCAAACACAGTGGTTACACCACCAGCCAAAGCTGCTTCTGTACCGGTAATCCAATTTTCTTTTTGTTCGGCACCCGGAGTGCGAAAATGGACATGGGGGTCGATTAGAGCTGGTAAAGCCACCGGATCACCTGTATTTGCGATCTCTATTGGCAGATCAATTTCTTGGTTGTTCCAAGTTTTAATCAGCATATTAATTATTTTTGTAGTCTCTGATTTCTTCTTGGGGAAAAGTTTTTTCGCAATACCAGCATTTTAATTTGATATTATTTTTTTCTTTTTTTACAATAAATTTACTATCCATGTTTTCGTTGTTGGTGATACATATTGGATTAGGGCATACCACTACATATTCGATTACATCGGGAATTTCGGCATGAAATTTTTTAGCGATTTGATAGTTTTTAATAATATTAATAGTTGCCTCTGGTGCCAATATCGCCACGCGTTTTATTTCTTCCTCGGTTAATTCGCGGCCTTCTACTTTGATTAAATCTTTTAGCCCCATAGTTTTACTAGGCAAGTTTAACCCGACGGTAACGCGTTTGTTATGATCGGCTAGATTGAGCAAGCGAATAATTTTTAGAGCATGAGCCGCAGTAATATGATCAATTACTGTACCATCTTTGATAGCGGTTACAAGGAGTTTGTTTTTTTGTAATGATTCAGACATATTTTTTAATGTTTAGTAAAAAATTAAAGTTTACCTAAAACTAATCCAAGCAGTGCTTCTCGTACGTACAATCCATTTTCGGCTTGTTCAAAATAGTAGGCGTGGGGGGTTTTATCAACACTGGTTGTGATTTCGTTAACTCGAGGCAGGGGATGCATTACTTTTAAATTTGGTTTGGCTTTTTCTAGCATTTTAGCATTAAGTACAAAAACATTTTTTACACGTTCGTATTCCATTGGATCAGCAAAACGTTCGCCTTGGATGCGAGTCATATAAAAGATGTCTACTTTATTTATCACTTCTTCGATTTTTTGATGTATGGAAAATTTGATATTATTGTTTTTTAATTCATCGCAAATATATCCAGGCATCTGCAAACTGTCTGGGGCAACAAAATATAGTTTGGCGTTAAAGTGCGCCAATGCTTGGGCTAGAGAATGAGTGGTACGGCCATATTTTAAATCACCTACCAAAGCAATACTTAAACCCTCTAGTTTTTTCTGACATTCTTGGATGGTAAATAAGTCTAGTAATGTTTGAGTAGGGTGTTGATTGGCACCATCACCGCCATTTAAGATTGGTTTATCGGTGGCTTCGGCCGCACGCCTGGCTGCGCCTTCGATGGGGTGGCGCATGGCGATTACATCAACATATTGACCAATAATTTTTATAGCGTCAAATAATGATTCGCCTTTTTTGGCCGATGTTACCCCTGGATCAGCAAACCCCACTACCTTACCTCCTAATCGCTCCATGGCAGTTTCAAAAGAAAGTCTGGTACGAGTAGAAGGTTCAAAAAAACAACTTCCCATTACTTTGTGTTCTAAAATTTTTGGTTGTGGTTTTTGTTTTAGACTTTTGGCTATTTTTAAAATATGTAGAATTTCGGTTTTTGTTAATTCTGATATTCCGATGATGTCGCGATTGGTAAAATTCATAAATAATTAAAAAAATACTACCTTATGGTAGTATGGAAATTAATAAATTGAGGACAAATGTGTCTTTTTTAATTTTTTTGTAGTTTTGAAGAGGATATTTGTGTTTCATAAGCTAAAAGCAGTATAGCAGAATAGAAGAATATGGTCAAAAATATTTATCCACACATTTAGGTAATTGCTTGAACATCATGGGAACCGCTTTCTTTTAAGCCGGCGTTGGTCATGCGAACAAATTCGACGTTTTTTTGTAGTTCGGCAATGGTGTGGGAATTAGTGTAACTCATGCCAGATTTTAGGCCGCCAATTAGTTGGTTTACAATATCGGTTACTGGCCCTTTAAACGGCACGATTGATTCTACCCCTTCTGGTATTATTTCTTTTACCTCTTTAGCGCTTTGTTTAATTAATCTTCTTTGATTGGCTACGGTAAAACTGGCACTGCCTCGACAAATTTTAAATTTTCTATCACCTTTGGTCATAACCACCCCAGGGCTTTCTTCTGTGCCAGCAAACATACCACCCATCATTACTGTATCAGCGCCAGCACCGATAGCTTTTACAATGTCTCCAGATCTTTGAATACCGCCATCAGCAATAATGGGTACACCATAACGTTTGGCAATTCGAGAAGTTTCCATTACAGCGGTTAATTGGGGCATGCCACAACCAGTCACTAGACGAGTGATACAAATTGTACCAGGGCCAACACCAACTTTTAATCCATCTACTCCGGCTTCACATAATTCTAAAGCAGCCGAGGCAGTGGCAATATTACCTGCAATTAATTGTGTGTCGCCAATAGCTTCGCGTAATTTGGCAATGGCTTTAAACATCGCATCAGAATGGCCGTGGGCAATATCAATTACAATTACATCAACACCAGCTTTTACCAATTCTTCGGCTCGTTCTACAAAATCACCTTGTACACCAACCGAAGCGCCCACTATTAATTGGCCGTCATCATCGCAATTAGATAGTGGATAATCAATAATATGTTTAATATCATCGCTTGTAATAATTCCCACAATTCTATCTTCGGAATCAACCAATGGCAGTTTTTCGATTTTATGTTCGGAGAAAATTTGTTTGGCTTCGTTAAAAGTAGTATGAGCGTGGCCAACAATTAATTTTTCGCGAGGTGTCATGATTTCGGAAACTTTTTTGTTATCTCCATTTGAGAAAAGAAAATCACGACGCGAAAGAATGCCACGAAGTTTGCGATCGCCATTCGAAACCATTAGGCCGGTAATGCCAATTGAAGCAGCGTAGGCTTTGGCTTCGGCTACAGATTTTTCGGGGTCAATCGTATAGGGATCGTTTACAATAAAATTTTGAGCGCGTTTTACACGTTTTACTTCTTCGGCATTTTCTTCGATTGTCATAAAACGATGCAAAATTCCAATACCACCCAGTCGAGCCAAAGCAATCGCCATATCACTTTCGGTAACTGTGTCCATGTTGGAAGTAACAATAGGAATGTTGAGGTTGAGTTTTTTGGTTAAGCGAGTGGTTGTATTAGCTTCGCTTCGTGAAGTGAGAGAAGAACGTTTTGGTACGATTAGAACATCGTCGTAGGTAAGGGCTAGAGGGATGGAAAGCATAAGTTAAGGAATAAAGAGTAAGGAATAAGGAGTAAGTGTTTGGGTTACGTACAAAACCACCCGGATTTAGGTGGTTTTTTATCTATATTTTTGGTGAATATATTTCATACTGGGGTATTATATCACCATTGTTTTTTTAGGCAATAGTATTGAAAAAAAATAGCGTTTGTGTTATGTTTATATGACTGTTCCATTTTTACACCGGCAGAGCCGGAGGAGGGTGCTCATGAAACGTGCGGTATTGAGTGTCTCGGACAAGACCGGATTGGTCGAATTCGCAGAGGGCCTCGTGAAGCTCGGCTTCGAGTTGGTGTCCACGGGTGGCACGGCCAAGGCGTTGCGTGACGCCGGATTGACCGTAATCGACGTGGCCGAAGTCACGCAGTTCCCCGAGTGCTTGGACGGGCGTCTGAAGACGCTGCATCCGGGCGTGCTCGGTGGAATTCTGGCACTGCCCAACGCCGACCAGCAGGGCCAGATCCTGAACCTCGGCATCAAGCCGGTTGATCTCGTAGTCTGCAACCTCTACCCGTTCGAGGCTGTTGTCAAGTGTGGGGGATGTACCTTCGAGAAGGCGATCGAAAACATCGACATCGGGGGCCCAACCATGATCCGGGCTGCGGCCAAGAACTGGCAGGGTCCGCTCGTGGTCATCGATCCGATCGACTACGAGAGGGTGCTCAACTGGATGCGTCACCCCGAAGGGGTGGCCGCTTCCCAGCGCATGGTGCTGGTGCACAAGGTCTTCGCGTTCACCGCGAGGTACGATGAAGGTATCTTCTTCTACCTCGAGTCCGTTACCTGATGCGCACGTTCACTCAGTGGTCGTTTGATCGGCTTCTGGGGGTGGTGAGTGGAAAGGACAAGAGTCCATCGCACATCACCCGGTGTTTTCTTTAAAGGAAGCACTAGGTGGGGAAGCGATGGATTTTTGTTTATAAAAAATTCCCTTTATTTCAGGGAATTTTTTTATGTTTTAATTTTTTAACTTTTCTCTTAACAATTTTTCGGCTACACCTGGGTCGGCGCTGCCTTCGGTGGCTTTCATTACCATGCCTTTTAAAAATTGTAGTAGTGGTTCTTTGCCGGCTTTAAATTGGGTTACTTGGTTTGGGTTGTTTTTTATTACTTCGTCTACGATTTTCCCCAAAGCATCTTCATCGGCCATTTGGCCGTAGCCTTTTTCTTCCATAATATGGGTTGGGTCCATATCTACTCCAGAATCAAGCATTTCGATTAATATTTTTTGGGCGTTGGTAGAATTAACGCGGTTGGTAAAAATTAGTGCTATTAATTCGGCAAAATTTTCTGGTTTAATTTTTAATATTTTAATATCAATTTTTCTTTCACTCATTGCGCCCATTAATTTGGAAGTAATCCAACCACCAGCCAATTTGGCCAGTTGAGTTTTTTGGGTAGCAATTGTGTCTTCGGCGTTTGCTTTGGTTTCTGGTAAATTATGCAACCAATCATACATTTCGCTAATGGTGCTTTCGGCAAAATCACCCCAATTTTTATCATTACTTAAAAGTCCGGCGTCAGCATACGAAAAACCATATTCGGTGTGAAAGCGTTTGCGTTTGGCAGCTGGCAATTCTGGTAAATTAATTTCGCCAGCAATTTGGCTTGGGTTGAATGGTGGAATATCTGGTTCGGGGAAGTAGCGATAATCGGCCGAAGTTTCTTTTTCGCGTTGTAGTACAGTTTCATTTTTGTCGTTATCCCAGCCACGAGTTTGTTGAATCCAGGTTTCGCCATTTTCTAACATTTTTGTTTGGCGTGCAATTTCAAAATCAATGGCTTTTTCTACAGCCCGAAAAGAATTAATATTTTTTACCTCTACTTTTGGATTTAGTGTGTAGTTTTTGGCAGGTTTTACTATACAATCTTCAATTACAAATTGTCCAGCTTCTTGAAGAGAAATATTGGCTTCGCAACGCATTTGTCCTTTTTCCATATCCGCATCACTAACACCCAAAGAGCGGAAAATTGCTTGTAATTCTTGGCAGTAAGCTTTGGCTTCGGTGCCACTTTCAATATCTGGGTCTGAAACAATTTCAACTAGTGGTACACCAGCTCGGTTAAAATCAACCAGGGTTTCATTTTTTGTGCCATGAGTTAATTTGGCAGTATCTTCTTCTAGGTGAACCCTAGTAATACCAATAGTGGTATTATCGCGATGATTTTTGCCTGGTAAAAAGTCTAATTCTATTTTTCCATGTTCGCCAACGGGTTGGTCGTATTGCGAGATTTGATAACCTTTTGGTAAATCGGGATAAAAATAATGTTTACGGTCGAATTTACTTTCGGTGTTAATTTTACAACCCAAAGCCTGGGCAATTTTTACTGTCCATTCGATTGCGGTTTTGTTTGGTACGGGCAAAGTTCCGGGGTGAGCTAGGCAAATTTCACAAATGTTGGTGTTGGGCGCATCATGATCGGGATCATTTTTACAACTACAAAACATTTTGCTTTTTGTTTTAAGCTCAACATGAATTTCAAGACCGATAATGGGAATTAAATTTGGCATAAATAAATTAACAATGAACAAGGAGCAATTAGCAAATAAATGTTTGCTTTTGTAAGCTATCTTCAATTTGTTTAGCAATTTGTAATACTTGTTCTTCTCCCATTCTTGGTCCAATAACTTGGATACCAATCGGCAATCCATTTTTATCTTTACCGCCTGGTACAGAAATAGCGGGTACGCCAGAAACAGCAGCGGGTATAAGCATTACATCAGCCAAATACATAGCTAGTGGATCATTAGATTTTTCGCCAATATTAAAAGCGGTAAAAGGCGAGGTGGGGGTAACTAAAACATCAACTTTTTTAAACACTTCATCAAAATCATTTTTAATTAAAGTACGGACTTGTTGGGCTTTTTTGTAATACGCATCATAATATCCGGCAGACAAAGCGTAGGTGCCAATTAAAATACGACGCTTTACTTCTTCAGGAAAACCAAGATCACGAGTTTTGGCATAAAGTTCGAATAAATTGCCTTCTTGTTTGCGTGCGCCGTAGCGAATCCCATCCATTCGAGCTAGGTTAGAGCTGTCTTCGCTTGGAACAACGATATAGTAAACAGCGGTGGCATATTTTGTATAAGGTAAACTGACATCAACAATTTCGTAACTTTGTTTTTTTAAGGAATTAATTTTTTCTTCTATAACCGTTTTAATTTCTTTGTTTAATTCGGCAAAAGCAAAATATTCTTTTGGAATACCAATGCGAATTTTAGATTTTTTATTTAAAGTTTTAGAATATTCTGGAACAGTGTCTGGAACGGTGGTAGCGTCGAGCGAATCTTGACCAGCAATTATATCCATTACAATCGCCATATCTTCAACAGTTTTTGTAAAGGGGCCAACCGTGTCGAGCGATGATGCCATTGGCATAATGCCAAACCGAGAGTTGCGGCCGTAGGAAGGGCGTAGTCCAACCACACCACAAAAACTAGCAGGTTGGCGAATCGATCCACCGGTATCTTCGCCAATAGCAAAAATACACATATGGTCGGCTACAGCCACAGCCGAGCCGCCAGAAGACCCACCAGAAACTTTGGTTAGATCGTGTGGATTTTTAACAGCACCATACATACTATTTTCGTTACTAGCGCCGTGGCCAAAAGCGTCGCAATTATTTTTACCAATTAAAACACCGCCCTGTTCGCGGATTTTTTGTATAACAGTGGCGTTAAAGGGTGGAGTGTAGTTATCTAAAATTTTGGCTGAAGCAGTTGAGCGTACACCGGCAGTACAAATTGCATCTTTAACAGCGAAGGGAATACCAGTAAGAGCCAACGCTTTTCCACTGGTGATTATTTTATCAGCGGCCCTGGCTTCTTCCAAAGCTTCTTTTTCACAAACAGTAATAAAGGCATTTAATTCTGGGTTGCGTTCTTTAATTCTGTTTAAACAAGCCTGGGTAAGTTCGACCGATGTAAATTCTTTTTTATCTAAACCAGCTCGGGCAGTTTTAATTGTAAGGGTATTTAATTCTTTCATACAAAAATTATTCAAAAACTGCTGGCACCACCAGCTCATTTTGGTCTACTTGTGGCATTTGTGCCAAGAGTTCTTTTTTGATTGTACATTCGTGAGTGATATCTTCGCGTACAATATTGCTTAAACCAGTTACCTGCGCAGTTGGCTCTACGTTAGTGGTATCCACTTCATCCAAAATTTTCATATAATCTAAAACCACCGAAATAGTGTCGGCATGGCGGCTTTCTTCTTCGGGCGTAAGGTCAATTCGAGCCAATTTAGCGATTTTTTTAACTTCTTCAATAGTAAGCATAATATATTAATTACGGAGATATTTTACTGTATTTGGTTAAAAAGTGCAATGTTAAATTAAGCTGTCTCCAGTTGTTGTATTTTTTGCAACAACTGGATTGTTTTTGTGGTTAAAGTAAACTGTTTTTAATTTGTAGTGTGCATTTTTTGCACATTGCTATTTTTTTAATCTTTTTCTATAAATTGAGAAAATTAATATTATATTAGAAGCGAGGAGATAAATTTGAAAGGCGGAGTTTTCGATGTTCCATATTGTAATAGAGGGAAGTACTAACAGGGTGGCGGTAAGACCGAAGATAAAAGTTAGGCCGGTTTCGGTTTCGGGGTTGGTCCAAGCTTTGCGGATAGTGGGGATGGCGGCAAAGCCGTCGCCAATGGCGGCTAGCAGTATGGCTAGTTGTGGGGAATCGATTATTGCCCACATTATGATTGCGAGTAGTGAACAAAAACCGCAAAGAAAATCAAAAGTGGTTAATTTCCAATAACTTTTTTTATTAAAAAACGAAACAATTAAAATTATTAAAGGTAGAAATCCAGCCAAGAAAATACGGGTGGTCGCCCAAGGGTCGGCGTGGGCAGATAATGCGGCGCCAGTGCCGATAAGTGGGGCAAGCGCCCACAAAAACCAAGTAACACGGTTAGGTTTGGTTTTTCCTAAAAAAGTGTCGCGGATATAGGCAATTGAACCGAATACGCTAATAATTGCACTGGCAATAACTAACCAATGGACAAGTGTGATGCCGAATAACATAAGAAAATGGTTAGTTAAAAATATTCTTTTTACCTTTGCCAATTATTTTTGTGGTTTTGCCGTTAACCAAAACTGCCTGTTCGTCGGTTAAAGATATAATTTTGTATTTTGTTTTTTTAGCTTCTTCCTTAACAATTGGTAGTGATTTGTCGTCTAAATGTGCTGTTACTAAAAACGGAACAAGATTTAAACCTTTAAGATTTTTCAGTTCAATTAAATTTTCATCCACATTTTTCCATGTGGCTGCTTTGATAGTTGGGGCTGCAACATAGCTGCCAGCGCTTAATCCTAAATAAACCCCACCTTTTTTTACAAAACTTTTTATTAATTTATCAAGGCCAGTTTTTTTGATTCTGTCTAAATAATCAAAAGTATTTCCACCAAAGACAAAAATAACATCTATATTTTTTAAATTATCTTTCGTAATTTGTCTGTCTAATTTAAAAAAGGTAATATTTTTTTCTGAGATATTAACCACTTTTAAATCTTTAAACAGCCTTTTAATGTATTTATTTCGTTTTGGGTACTTAATTGGTGTAATAACAAAAAATATTCTGATTTCAGACGATTTTTTGCCAACCAGTTTTAAAAATTCTTTCCCAATAGCAGGATTTTTTTCCCAACCAGCGGATGTGAGTAGTAGTTTCATAATTTTTACTTTTTAACTAGCCAAGTATTTTATTGCTTTAGTAATTTGGCTGTTAAAATTTACGTCCATATTAAAAGTTTTTAAACCAAATTTTACAGACTCTTTTTCAAAATATTTACTATATAGGGAAACCATTTTACCAACCTTAACGAACGTTTCTTGTTTTTTAGTTAAAACAATTAGCCAATCATTAGGTGTGGTACTTTTATGTACGTCTTCAGCGAATTTGTTAATGTTAAATTTGGTAAGAAAAATAGCTTTTACATTTTGTTGGCTATATTTTTTGATCATTTTTTGAGCAAAATTTGGTGATATCTGGTAGCCTTCAATAATGTAATCGTTACCATCAGCTATTTCGCAAGCGATTACAGTATCAATAGTTAAACAAACTGTTTGAGCTTCTTTTTTTAATACACTAACTATTTTTGTTGGTGGGTAGGTATTGTAAAACGCATCATTACTTCTAGCCACATTTTTCTTTCTGCGTAAAAAAGTATAAGGAAATTTTTGTTGCCACTTTTCTTTTGGCGTAAGCACTTGAGTTATTGAATCCAAAGTATCACAAGATAGCCAAGGAATTCGTGTTTGTTTGGACATTTTTTTAGCCAATGTTGTTTTGCCACATCTGGGTGGCGCGCCGATTAAATAAATCATAATTTTTAATAACAATTTATTTATAATTTATAATAAGTTTTTTCTTTGAACAATCTTAGATATTTTGTGTAAGCAAAAACTCTGCCGCGTTTGCGTTGATCAACAGCTTTTAGTATTTCCAATTCTTCTAATTTCTTGACTAGGTTATTTGCATTTGCAAAAGTTAACCCAGTTATTTTTTCAACGTCGTTGACACTTATTACTGGGCTGCCAAATAATTTTTCAAGTAAAATTATTGCATTTTTTGAAGTTTTACGACCCAACCCGGAAATTTTTTTCAAATCGTTTTCTTTTAATGCGTTTATTTCTCTTGCTGTTTCAGTAGATTCTTTTGCAACAAGCCAAACGCCTTCAAGAAAAAATTTAACCCATGATTCGTAGTCGCCCTTCTCGTGCACATAATTTAATCTATCAAAATATTCTTGTCTGAAAATATTAAAATATTCTGACAAATAAAGTGTTGGTTTATCCAAAACCCCATAATAGCATAGTAAAAGTGTAATAATCACACGTCCAATACGACCGTTCCCATCAAGAAAAGGATGAATCATTTCAAATTGGGCATGGATTAAAGCAATTTTAATAAGAGTAGGCATCGGTTGTTTGTCATGAAAAAATAATTCTAAATTATTTAAAGCAGATTCCATTTCAGGAATTGTTGGTGGAATGTATGACGCTGTGTTAATGGTTGCCCCGCCAATCCAATTCTGAGATTTTCGAAATTCGCCAGGTGTTTTATAGCGTCCACGGACACCAGAAAGTAGAAGCCCATGCATCTCCCGTAGTAATCGCATGGTAAGTGGAAAATTGTCTTTTTTAATACGTTTTAAACCGTGGTTAATAGCTTTAGTGTAGTTAATAATTTCATGTAAATCATCAGGTATTTCATCGTTATAAGCACCGGCTTCAGCTTTTGCAACGTCTATAAATGTTCCTTTGGTTCCTTCAATATTACTTGAAAGTGTTGCTTCTTTTCTTAAATAAGAAAAAATAAAAAAATCAGAATCTGGCAAAAGTTCCGTTACTATATTAAGCGCCCCCATTGATCGGTCAGCGTTTGAAAGTAAAGTTTGCATTTTCTCATCTATTTTTAGAGGTGGTATTAGAGGTAAATTATTAGGTATAAATGCCTCGTATAAGGCATCTTTGTTAATAACCTTTCTATATTTGCCAGCCCTATTTTCTATTAGTTGATTCATAATCGATAATTAGAATTTAGCTATTATTGATAATACCATATTTCGATAATAGTGTCAAACTTAATTATCGATATTGAGGCGTTTTATAGTGTTTGCTCTGGGGGGAGGAATCGAACCTCCACTAACTTCGTTAACAGCGAAGCGTTTTACCATTAAACTACCCCAGAATTAAAAACTCTCCCGTTTTGCAGGAGAGTTTGTTTTAGTGTGTTTGTATATGAAACTAAAAAACTTTCCCGCAGGGTGGTAGGTTATTATTGTTGTTATTTTGTTGGAAAAGTTTTGTCATATGTATATAGGCTACCGGTTGGCGTTAGAATTGTCAAATTTTTTTGTTCACATCGTTATCTCCCGTGCAGACGGGGATCCAGATAATTAATTTAGACACTGGATTCCCGCTTTCGCAGGAATGACAATAAAGTGATATTTTGTAATTTATAGAAAATTAATTTGTTGGTGTGGGTGGCTGGATTTGGACAACTGGGTTTTCTTTAGCGCTAAAATACAGAGTAATCATAGCACTAAGTGACAGCGGAGCAATGAGGAGCCCTACAATAAAAGAGATGGCGTTATCTACCATAGTGGTGCTTAGTTCCGAGAAACTAAATACACTAGTGATCATTACTAAAATCCAATTTAACACTAAAGAAATTAAACCAAAGGCCAAACCAATAACGATAGCATAACCTAATATTGTCGTAGTTCGTCCGGCTACTAATTCTTTGCTGGCCTTTAAAGCAGCTACACCTTTTTTGTTTTCGAAAATTATTGCGTAAAAAGTAAAAGTATACCACAGGCCAAAAATGATGCCCGGAATAATAAAGAGCAAAGATCCGCAAAGTACGATTAATAGTACTAAGGCTCCAGTATAGATAGCTGGCCAAAGATAACCAATAGTAGCGTTCAAATTTTCTTTAAAAGTAGCTTCTGGTTCGCCGCGGTGCCATTTTTTAATAGCAGTCATCAACCCCAAAGATACCCATAGACTAAATACTAAGTTAGCAACATACAGAATGAGTAAAACCGTATCATTTAAGATATTACCAGCGCCTAAGCGTACTTCTATTACTACACCTAAATAAGAGGCAATCATAAAAATAACATTGGCCGCGAGCATAAGACCAAGGTAGACAGAAATTTGTCGCCAGTTTTTTTGATAGATTTCAAAACTGCGTGACAATACCGCCGAAATTGGGGTAAGCATAGAGTTTGGTTAATGAATTAAAATTTATTTAAGAATTGTTTGTAGAAGCTTTGTTGCTTCGCTATTCATTATAGCAAGATTTGTCTCAGCATTCAAATAGGTAATTTTAGTTCCATGTTTTGTGAAGATTTTTTTGTAAGTAGGGGAGATAAATTGTTTGTTAGCCATTTCTTGGAATTTTTGTTTTTCGAATATGGCATTATCTTTTTTATCAGTTCGAGATTTAATACGTTTCATGATTGTTTTGGCGCTGACTTTGAGTAATATTAAATGATCAGGCCGATATTTTAATGCTAAGTCGTTGCCAGATAATTTTGTTACTTCAGTAAAATTTAATTTGTTTTTTCCTAAGGTTTGAAAAGCCAAAGAAGTAGAAACGCCGCGATCTTGGATGATACATTTTTTTTCTTTGAGTAACGGTATTAATATTTTGGTATAAAGAATTAATCGATCAATCGAATAGGCTTCGGCGATTGCTTTGGTGGGGTAGGCGGTGCCTTGTTTAATAAGTTCGTTGCGGATTACTTTTCCCATATCAGCAAAGGTTGGCTCGGAAGAGAAGATAAAATCATATGATTTTATCTCCGATAGTTCGGGGTAATGTCCGGTTTTTTTCCAGTAGTCTTTTAAATCAAAAATAGCATTACCTTGGGAGGTAAGGTATTTTTTCCAAGTTTCAATAATAGTACTTTTTCCAGACCCATCGGGGCCGTCAAGCATAATGAACATAGGGGCGAATTTAAAATTATTCAAGTATAATTCTGGCATCTAATGCCTTTACTCCTTGCCCTTCTTGCAAGATTACTAAGGGGTTGATATCAATTTCTTTGATTTGGGGGAAGTCGGTTAAAAGTTGAGCCAAACGGCCGATTGACTCTACCAAAGATTTTCCGTCTAAATGTTTTTGGCCACGGGCACCACAAATAATTTCGTTGGCTTTTAGGTCGGCCACCATTTGGGCGGCGTTTTCTTTGGTAAGTGGCAGTAAACCAAAAGAAACGTCTTTAAAAATTTCTACAAAAATCCCACCCAAACCAACCATCACAGCGGCACCAAGCCCTGGATCTTTGCTGGCACCTAAAATAAACTCGGCGCTGCTTGGCACATGCAACATTTCCATTACCAATATTCCTTTTAAATCTGCAGTCGGAGCATTTTTGTGAACTGTTTTTATTAAGGTATGAAATTTTTGTTTAACTTCATGTGGTTCAACATTTAAGGCAATACCGCCAATATCACTTTTATGTAAAATATCGGGAGACACAATTTTAAGCGCCACTCGTCCGTTAATTTTTTTAACAGCCGCTTCGGCTTCGGTTTCATTTTGGACAATATAATATTTTGGTAAAGGAAATTTGTAAGCCGCTAGTACTGGCAAAGCCAAAGCTTCGGGCAAGGCTTTTTGTCCGCGATTTTGGGCATCAGTAAATATTTTGGTTACGGCTTTTTTGTTGATGTCAGTAAAATTAAATTTGGTGGATTTTTGTTTTTGCTGTCCAGCAAATTTAGTAAGCATAGCAAGTGATCGGGCGGCTTGTTCGGGAAATTGTAAAGTAGAAATTTGATCAGAGCGCATTGTGCGGACTGCCTCGGTAACCAAACGGCCTCCCATAAAATTAACAACGATTGGTTTTTTTGTTTTCTTTTTACAATTAATAATTGCTTTGGCAGTGGTTTCAATTTCGGTCATGGTTTGGGGGGTAAGTATAACCAAAACGCTGTCTACTTGTTTGTCGGCTAGAATAATTTTTAAAGTAGCTTCATATCGTTTGGCTTTGGCATCGCCTAAAATATCAAAAGGATTATGAAAGTTGGCCCAAGCAGGCAAAACAGCGGTTAATTTTTTTTGAGAAGCAGCTGTAATTTGAGCAAGAGACAATCCGCTATCGATTACTTCGTCGGTAGCCAACACACCAGGCCCACCGGCATTAGTGATAATGGCTACGCGATTGCCAACTGGTAATTGGTTGTGGGTAAATACTCGCAAGTAATCAAATAATTCGTTGGTAGAATAGGCACGAATAATTCCAGCTTGTTTAAACAGAGCTTCGTAAGCAGCATCGTTGCCTGCCAAAGCACCTGTATGAGAAGCAGAAGCCGAGGCGCCAGCCAAAGTTTTACCAGATTTTATAGCGATTACTGGTTTGGGATTAGGGCCGTGAATTAATTTGCGTACTGCATGAATAATTTTGCCAGCATCTTTTAATTGTTCGACATAAAGAGCAATTACTTTTGTTTCGGGGTCGTTGGCCAAGTATTCGATTAAATCAGTTTCGTCTACCAAAGCTTTGTTGCCAACACTAACAAATTTAGAAAAACCAATTTCTAATTTTTGAGCATAATCAATTACTGCTGTGCAAAGCGCTCCGCTTTGAGACAAAAAAGCCACGCCACCGGCTGGGGGCATGGTAGCAGCAAACGAAGCATTAAGTTTGATAGCTGGATTAATTACCCCCAAACAGTTTGGGCCAATTAAAGCAATATTATTTTTTCGACAAATTTCGGATAATTCTAATTCTCTTTCTGGTTGCCCCGCTTCTTTAAAACCAGCGGTAATTACAATTGCGCCTTTAACTTTCTTTTTGGCTACTTCGTGCATTACTGTGGTAACAATTGAGGCGGGAACAGCAATAATTGCCAAATCAACTTTTTCGGGAATAGATAAAACATCAGGATAACATTTTAATCCGTAAAGTTTGGTAGCCTTTGGGTTTACAGGAAAAACTTTTCCGGTGTAACCTTGGGTAGTTAAATTTTTTACAATATCATTACCAACACTGCCAACTTCGGTAGAAGCACCGATAATAGCAACTGATTTGGGGTTGAAGATGGAATCTAGATTCATAAACTTAATTTTTTTTAGGCATGTAATTATAATCCGGATTAAACATTGTCGATGCCCAAGAAGAAGATCCTTCTTCCATATTTACACGAATATATTTTGCCAAGAGTGGTTGAACCTCATTTAATTTTTGCCAACATGCCTGAGCAATACGGCGATAAGAAATATGTCCTTTAGTGCCGCTGCGTAGAGGAATAAAATGATGTAATTCACGTAAATTCCAAGTGTAGAGTACTCTTTTACGAAAACCTAGTGGTACTACGTATTGTGCTTCATTTGGAAAATCTGGGTAAAGAGTACTATATAAATTCGCAGCTTTGTCCATTACTTCTTTGTATTTTTCTTCCATGCCTGCCTCAACGATTTCTTCTGGAGTGTCGTAGCCATGAATAATAGTTACAGCTTGATTAGTTTGAGTACACATGCGGTGACGTTGAATATCGCGGAAGGCACCATAATCCATTAAAATATCAAAAGTATAATAGATATGCTCAAATTCGCGGATGGGTTGGTCGTAAGTAGCGCGGTCAGCTAAAGCATTATCAATAATTTTTTCTTTTTCTTCCGCTGTCATTTTTTTAACCGATTCAAAAATTTGTTTATAAGGTAAGACAGAATGTTTGTAAAGCAAGGCGGTAATTAATTTGTTTTCTGCTTCATGGTCATAATCAACTATCTCTACTGCATTCACAGATTGTGGAGTTGTTTCTAGATTTTTTTCTGCTGCCATTTTCATTTTTTCGGCGGCACTTTTTAAGTAAGCATTTTCATTAGCGAATTTTATTAAAGTGGGAGTGATTTTTAAGGCTTCTTCTTTTAAAATTTTTCCAATAGTTTGAATTTCTTGTAAAGGATTAGATGATAATTTAACCACAGCATGTTCAAACGCTCGCGCATTAGCAGTCATACCTAAATTAGTTAAAGTAGCGGTCGGCAAAAGATACCGAATATTATCACAAGCCCTTGCTTTATTGGTAGCAGCATAAGCACGGTCATTTTCTTCTGGTTGTTTAGGGTATTTTTTATTAATAAATTCTTGCATGGGCGTAAACAAAGAATTGTAGGTATCATAAATCTCATTCATTATACGCTCATATTTTTCTCCGTGTTTTGATTCTATTATATTAGCAGGTTTGTAATAACGATCGCGATCAAAAACTTGATAACGAGTTGATTTTTCGGTATAAGAAGCTAGACGGTTATCTTCTAATATTTTTGTTCCTAAAATAGAAATATTTTCTACCGCCATGTGAAGTGTAGCATGTTCGGCGACACTACTATGGCCATATCCAACTACCCATTTTTCATGGAAATCAGCTGATTTTTCGTCAGTTAATTCGGCAGCGATTTTAGCAAAAGAATCTGGTGAGCGTGAACATTTAGCAAATGCTACGGCCACCACCTCTGGTTTTAGATGGTCTAAAGAATAAATACTAAGTTGATTATTTTTTTCTTCCATACTTGTATTTTAAATTATAAAAAAATGGAAATATTTTTTAATATTTTGATTTTTTTATAATTTAATTATTTCCCCGTACTACCAAATTTTCCATCACCTCGCGAGCTGTCGGAAAGTTCAGCGGTTTCCTCTAGTTCGGCAATCGCAATTGGGTAAATTATTAGTTGGGCAATTTTGTTTCCTTTTTCTATTTGGTAAGGTTCGTTACCTAAATTAATTAATTGCACATTATATTCTCCGCGATAGCCCGCATCAAAAACTCCGCCCATAGTATGAAGCCCGCCATTTTTAGGGAGCGAACTTTTATCTTTTACAATCGCGGCATAACCAGCTTCAAATTCTAAGGCAAAACCTACTGGGAAAATTTTTCTTTCGCCTGGTTGTAAGTTGTAATCTTCTAAAGAATACAAATCCATACCTACATCACCAGGGTGAGCATAGGTGGGGAGTAAGGCATCAGGGTGTAGGCGTTTAATTTTTATTTTCATAACAACTTAGACTGATTGTGATTTTATTTTACTAATTATTTTTTCCATTTGTCCATAAAATTCTTCAAACGTTCCGTCGTTTACAATTTTGTATTTTGCTTTTTGCCCCAGTTCTTTTATTAATCGATCGGCTTCGGCCTGTTCGTCGATCAAAAATTGTTCAAAAGTTTTTTCGGAATCACCCGGATTTTCTTCGCGCTTAACTAATCGTTCCCAACGAATTTTTGGTTCGGCAGTTAAGTATATTAGATTAAATCCTGGCATTTTTTCGAGGTAGGTAATATCTGTGGGTCGGCGGATGCCTTCCACTGCCACAATTTTGTTTGAATCATTAGCCACATCTTCGGCAATTACCCGACTCATTAGATCTTGGCCAAAATTTTCGCGTAAAACAGTAGATAATTTTTGTAAATTTTCTCGGCTTTCTGGTAAATAGACACGGTTTACAATATCGCGCAACATGGTGGAATAGCGGTAAGAATTTACTTGGTATTTTTCTTTGAGATATTTACAGATTGTGCCTTTGCCAGCTGCCAAATCTCCAACAAAACCTAAAATTATTTTGTTTTCTGTCATATTATTTTGCGGTATCAGAAATATATTGGCGTAATTTAATACCCGCTAATTCGAGTAGCCGACGGGAAGCGATAAAGGCGTCAACCTCGTTGTATTTGTCGCTTTCGTAAACTATCTCTTTTATTCCGTTTTGAATTAAAGTTTTGGCACATTCGTTACAAGGGAACAAGGTGCAATAAGTAACGCAACCTTCGGTACTGCGACTGTTGGCATTGTATACAGCGTTCTCTTCGGCATGACAGACATAGGCATATTTGGTATCTAAAAAAGAACCTTCTCGCTCCCAAGGTAGTTGGTCGCTTTCGATGCCGCGGGGGAAGCCGTTGTATCCCATACCCACTACTACGTTTTTGTTATTAACAATAACTGCGCCAGCTTGGGTAGAAGGGTCTTTAGAGCGTTCGGCAATGAGGTGTGCCATACGCATAAAACATTCATCCCAAGAGATGCTTTGTCTAGGAGTAATCATAAATATTATTTAATTTTTTAAACTGGTATTAGTGTAACAAAAAACCACTTGATAGGCAAGTGGTTTAAAATGATTTTGGGTAATTAAATTTGTTTTAATAGTTGATAATTTTTTACAGCTGTAATAATTTTTTTAGCAACGGCGATAGCGTATATTGGCCTGGTGGTATTGCTGGTTTCACCACAAAGTACAATGCCGTCGGCGCCATCCATAAGAATGTTGGTAAGGTCGTTAATATCGGAACGGGCGGGGATGTTGTTTTTAATAACGCTTTCCAATATTTGGGAGCCTACTAGAATAGTTTTATCATTTTCTTTAGCTTTCTTTATTACTGCTTTTTGATAAATACCCAATTTTTGGTAAGGCATATTAATACCTAATTTCCCACGATCTAAAATTAAAAAACGGTAAAAATTTTCTTGGCAGAGTTTGGTCAATTCTTCGGGGGTAAGGAATTTATCTACTTTAGAAACAATTTTTGGGTACCAATTAAATTCGGCAAAAATTGTTAATACTTTTTCTAATGTTGTTTTTTCCATTTGTGGCAAAGACACTAATTGCGGGGAAGCAGAGGACACAGTTTGGGTTAATTGGCGGTAAAATTCTAAAAAAGTGGTTTCATCTAATTCGGTAGAAATATCAATACTGCGGTGGCTATGGATAAAACCACTGTTTAAAAAAGTAGCGCGAAAAGAATTTTCATCAATAATTTCGGTAACGTGGATAGCTACTTCGCCGTTGTATACGGGAATAATTTTTTCGAGTTGGACGTTGGTACCTACTTTTGGCACATCAACTGGGATAAACTGGTTGCAATCGGGGGAGGAAGTGGCTGATTGGAATACAAAACTATCTCCTTCGTGTACAGCAAAGGCGCGAGGAATAAAATCGCCAAAAGTAGAGCGCCAACTAGGAAAGTCTACCATTAATTTAATTGAAGAATTGTTATCTTCGATTGCAGAAGTGATGGTTTTTAAATTTTCGATATTGTTTTCGGGAGTGTCGTTTGATAAATTGTAACGCAAAATATCTGGTCCAGAAACAATAATTTTTTGGAGATAATTTTCTTTAATTGTAGCCGGACCAACTGAAGCAATTAATATCATAGGTTAAAAAATGCCTCGATTAAGAGGCATTGTTTTAATTTAGTTTTCAGAGATTTTTATCGCTGGACCCATGGCCGAGCAGATTACCAAGTTTTTGATGTAAGTACCTTTGGCAGTAGCCGGTCTTGCTTTTTTGAGAGCATCGAGGAAGGTGTTTAAATTATCTTTAAGTTGATCTTCAGTAAAGTTTACTTTACCAATTAATTGGTGAACATTGGCAGTATCATCATTTTTAAAAGTGATTTTACCTTTTTTCAATTCTTCGATCATCTTTTTTACATTTGGGCCAACTGTATCGGTTTTTGGATTTGGCATCAAACCTTTTGGACCAAGCACTTTAGCAACTACGGCTAATTTGGCCATCATATCTGGAGTGGTAACAGCGATTTCAAATTCGATTTTACCAGTATCTTTAATTTTTTTAATTTCTTCTTCACCATAAACAAAATCAGCGCCAGCTTCTTTAGCTTCTTTTTCTTTTTCTGGAGAAACAAAAGCAGCTACAGTTTTGGTTTTACCACTACCATGTGGCAAAACTACAGTAGCGCGAATTTGTTGGTCGCCTTTTTTTGGATCAATACCCAAATGAGCATGTACTTCAACACTAGCGTTAAATTTAACACCAGAAGTTTCTTTAACGAGCGAGATTGCTTCGTCTAAAGTGTAGACCTTTTTTGGGTCGATTTTAGCCACAGCGGCTTGCATTCTTTTTGACATAAAATATATGTTTCGTGGTACTAACTCCCGAGATGTGACCCGAGATCCCACAATTAATAATATTGGTAGGAGTATTTATACCTGAAATTGGAAGGTTTGTCAAGGGTGGAAAATAATTAACAATTAGCAATTAACATTTTTTACATATTATTTTGTTATTTATTAATTGTTAATTTATCTTTAAAAAAAGATTGACAAATTTAATTATTAGTTATAAAACAGATACTTGTCTGTCGGGTGTTCCGACGAAAGTGGTTTAGTGCGAAATCCAAAGGGGGTGCTTCATGGCCACAACGCGTTTTTATCACGGTAACGAGGAGGATCGGGTTCTGGCGTTTGTGCGCATGTTCCCGACCGGGGCGATTCTCGTGAACCTCGTGACGGAAAAAGCCCGAGAGCTGCTCGGCTTTTCCAGCCTGGAGGAGGTGTTGCACTGGGTACTGTGGCGGTTGTGTGCTACTGGTTTGGCCGAGTGGGACAAAGAGCACAAGGTCTACCAGATGAAGAAGGAGGTGCTTACAAACCACCGAATGGTTCGTGAGGTGGCGCTGATGGGGTCGACATTCCGTCGGGCGATCATCGCTATCCATGATAGTCAAACCGACCACTACGATTCTTCACCCGAGTGGGAAGAGCGGTTTGGGTTTGACAAAAAAGATTCAGGTATGATGGCGTCTTTTTTGAGGTGTTTATTGGGTCACAACATTCTGGTTGTAGAGAATGGGGTCGATCGCAAGATCGACCATGACGCTCTGCACAATCTGGCCCACGCCTGTTTGGTTCAAGAAGTTTGGGAGAGGGCGCTTCGTGAAGAAGGTGTCTCGAGTGAGCCCCCCGGCACGCCTATTTCTGCAACACAGCAGTACGCCGCATCTTCGGAAGCGATCGCTCGGATACTGAAGGGTATTCCGGAAGGCGATCGCCTGGCGGTTTGCGCGAACGCTGTGGCACTGCTCCAACCGCTTGCCACCAAGTCGTCCTAGCTCGTCTAGTCAACGAGCACGTTCTTTTCTTCGTACTTCGTCGGATTCACGTCCGTTCGTTTGTCTAATCCAGACAGCCGAAACAGGTGTTTTCCACACTTCGTTTCGGCGTCTTTCAGAAAAAAAGATAAATCATTTTTTCTGAAAGGTAAGGTCTTTACAAACTTTTTAGATAGGATATAATGGGGGCATTAGATAATGGAGGTTAATGCAAATTTTATGCGTCAAAATCAATTGGATAAATTAATGAATTTATTAAAACGTACTGGCGATCGCTTGGCGGTTTTGGATAAAGACAACGACAATGTATTAATGATGATGTCGATTGAAGAATACGAACGATTACTTTCGGGAAATGAAGCTTGGGAAGAATTGGATGAAGGAGAAATGTTGGATAAAGTGGAACGTGATATTGCCCGTTGGCGCGAACATCATGATTGGGAAGATGACGATTATGACGAAGAAGACAATAGTGAAACACCAACTACATTAGATGAAAATTTTAATCCGATCACTGATGAAGAAACTGAACCAGAAGAAATTGAAGAAAATATTAAACCAAATCAAGAAACGGAAACAGAAAAATTCGGCACAGTAGAAAGTTTGGCTGATGTACCACAAGAAGAGGAGGAAGAAAAGTTTTATATCGAACCGATTGAATAAAATATATTTAAAACCCTGCACTGTTCTGGCGCAGGGTTTTTTGTATTGTATTTAATTTATTTTAACAAATCATCTAACTCGCAAGAAAGTAATGTTGATTTATTAAGTAAGATTTGTTCTTTTTGGTTTAAATTGTCGGCAGTCATTCTGATAATTTTAGTGCTTATAGTATCTCCAAATACTGTGTTATTCATTTTTTTGAGGTAGTTTTCGGTTTTTTGGTAAAAGACACTAGCATATTGTAATAATTTATCCTGTGATACTGGCCTACTACTAATTCCATTACTATTAAATTCGACAAGATCGGCAATTTTTTTATCAGGGGTTGTTAGTAGTTCGCCTTCTCGAAATTCAATCCAATAATCACTAATAGAGTAGGTGATTCCTAATAATTTTTCATTATCTGTATTATACCAAAAAAGAAAAGAAAAATTATCCGTTTGGAAGTCTTGGAAAATTGTAATTTTTTTCAAGGTGGTAACTGTGCGTATATTATAATCTTCAAAAAGTTGCAGGTAAGTCGTCCGCCAATTTTTAAGCCAATTTTCGATAAAAGTTTGATCTGTAAAAAGAGGTGAGAGATCTTGTTTTAAATTAGTATCGTTTACTTTATTCATTTGTAGAGTAAGCTTGTCAAAAAGTATGCGTAAATCTTTTATGTTAATATTTTTAGCGATCAAATAATCAAGGTCTGGTATTACTTTTTTTGTCATATACCAAAGAAGATCGTAAATATCACGTCCTTTTTCTTCATATATTATTCCATCTGCGCCACCACGTTGTCCACGCAGTAAAATGGCTGCGATTTTACTCGCCATCAGCGCGGACATGTTGTAGGTTTTTATAACAAATGAAAATTGATTGCGGTTAATAGGTCGGCGTTCGGTTACGGTTTTAGGAGCTTCAAAATGGTTTAGATCAATTTTTACGATTACCTGTTTTGATGGGTGGTTGATACCTAGTTCGTCTCCAATATGAAAACATAAGCGCAACCCTCGGTTGGTTGTTGTCTTGATAGTTAGAAGTTCTGTTTCAGTGTTATAAGTATTTTTAAAGTATAATTCTATTTCTTTTTTTAATTCATTTAAAAAATTTTCTGATATAGCGTGCTTAACTTCAAAATCTAAATCAACAGACATGCGGTTGAGGTCGTGGCAGATACGAAGCGCCGAACCGCCGTACATAATCCAGTTGCTGTATTCTGGGTGGTGATAAATAAAATTTAAAATATAAAATTGCAATTCTTCTTTCAGAATGTTGCGTTTAGTTTCTGCTTCCAATTCGCCGTTGGCGGTAAGGTTTTTGAATTTTTCTTTAAGAGCTGTGAGAATTTGGTTGTCCATAGTGTATGTAATTTTTAATCATAGAAAATAAGTTTTTCTGTTCTTCTTCGCTCATTTCATTAATATCAATACGCAAATCTTCAATTAGTGGTTTGATATTTTCAAAACGGACACTGCGAAACTGGCGTGTTTTAAAATAGAGCAAGTCAAAAAGTGCCTTTGAAGGTGAGGCGATAAAGAAATCAAAATTACCTTTTATTAAAGAAAAATTTGAAAATAACTCTTTTTGTATAGACTGGTATGTAAAATTACCCGCTTTTGTTTTGTAGGATCTGGTAATTTTAGGTGTAATTGATGTAGTGATATGTATAGCTTCGGTAGCAAGGTCGTAATACTGTAAAGCTGTCCACGAGCTTATGTAGGATGGTGTGCGTAATATATTGGCTATGTAGAAAGAATAAGAGATGTCGTTTTTATTTTTATTATAAAAATCAGCCGACACATAAAGTCCTTTTTTTAGAGGAATAATATCCTTGCGTTTTAAAGATCGGCTGATATAGGTATCAACCGTAGTATTTTTAAGTCCGTACTGTTCGCTAAGCTGGTATATAGCCTTTTTGTCGAAGTAGGGCAGGGGTTTGAGTTGTTCTATTAATATTTCTCTATATTTCATATTTATGATGATATTGTATCATATATGAAACAAGATGTCAAGAGAAAAATATAGATTTGGCTAATTTTAGCAAAAAAGGTATAGTTTTTAGTTAAGTAAATTATTACTTGTTTATTTTATCTCATATTCCCACCCTGGCTTCCAAGATTTGGTGTGTCGCCAATCTTCGTTTATTGCTTGTTCCCAAGTTTTGTTTTTTAGCAAGACATCCAAAGCTAGTTGTGGTGCTTGGTGGGCGACAATAGCGATATGTTGGTTGTTGTATTTTTGTGAAATTTCTTTTAAAAAGTCGGCGATTCTTTTTTCTACGTCTTTGTAATTTTCGCCATTCGGAAACGGTTTGTCTATGTATTTTATTAAATTATTTTTAAAAGAATCACCAGGAGCTTGTGTGTAATCGCCGTAATTTGCTTCGCGAAGTCTTTCGTCAATAATGATTTGGTATTTAGGAGCAAAAGCCAAATTAGCCGAATCGATTGCTCTTTTTAAATCTGAACAAAAAACAATATCAAATTTTTTATCAGCAACTATTTCTCCCAATTTTTTAGATTGTTCTATCCCTAAATCAGACAGTTCGCCCGGTGCCCAACCAGTGGCTAGATCAAGTTCGTTGTCTGTGGTGGTTCCGTGAACGAAGTAGGTGATTTTTAACATAGAGTTTTATAGATTGTGTTAATCATAACAAATAACCACAACTAAAACAAGCACTTCTATCACATATAAACCAAAGTGCTTTACCCACAATCTATCCACACTCTCCACCCCTTGCCAAAACTAAAAGCCTGTGATATAATGCCACCACTAATAAAACTATCCTCTGAAAAGAGGTAGTTTGTTGGTCAAAAATTACTAGGGCGGAGTCTAATAGAAAATTACAATTTTCTATTAGCGAAGCCAGACGTAATTACAAGATTTTCTTCAATATTTTATTAAAATTTTTAAAACGGTTGGATAAAAATCTGCGCCCGACCACTCGGGACAGTGCCGTTCAAAGTTAATCTTATGGCCGAAGAATTTAACCGGTCTAAGCCGCACGTTAACATTGGTACTATTGGTCACGTTGATCATGGTAAAACCACTTTAACTGCTGCCATCCTAAAGGTGTTAAGCGCCCATGGAATGACTGCTCAAAACAAAGGTGTAGACGATTTGGATAAAGCCCCGGAATCTAAATCCCGTGGTATTACCATTTCTACTGCCCACGTAGAGTATGAAACCGACGCACGTCACTACGCTCACGTAGACTGCCCAGGACATGCCGACTATGTAAAAAACATGATTACTGGTGCCGCTCAGATGGATGGTGCTATTTTGGTAGTATCTGCCGCTGATGGTCCTATGCCTCAAACTCGCGAACATATTTTGCTCGCTCGTCAGGTAGGTGTACCTTATATCGTTGTTTTCTTAAACAAGGTAGACCAAGTAACTGATCCAGAACTTATCGACTTAGTAGAAGCCGAAGTTCGTGATTTGTTAACAAAATACAAATTTCCTGGTGATACTACACCAATTATTCGCGGTTCTGCTTTGCAAGCTTTGCAAAACCCAGCCGATGAAGCTGCTTCCAAATGTGTATTAGACTTAATGAAAGCAGTAGATGAATATATTCCAACCCCAGAACGTGCTGTTGATAAACCTTTCCTCATGCCAGTAGAAGATGTCTTCTCTATTGAAGGCCGTGGTACTGTGGTAACTGGTCGTATCGAACGCGGTTCTGTTCATATCAACGACGAAGTTTCTATCGTTGGTTTACGTGAAGAACCAGTAAAAACTGTTGTTACTGGTATCGAAATGTTTAACAAGAGCTTAAAAGAAGGTATGGCCGGAGATAACGCCGGTATCTTGTTACGTGGTACCAAGAAGGAAGACATCGAACGTGGTATGGTTTTGGCCAAACCAGGTTCTATTACTCCTCATACCGAATATGAAGCCAATGTCTATATTTTAACTAAAGAAGAAGGCGGTCGTCATAAACCATTCTTCAAGGGTTACAAACCACAATTCTATATCCGCACCACCGACGTTACTGGTGATGTATATGAATTGCCAGCTGGTGTTGAAATGGTTATGCCAGGCGACACCGTAGACATTAAAGTTAAGTTAATTACCCCAGTAGCTATGGAAGAAAAGATGAACTTCGCTATCCGCGAAGGTGGTCGTACTGTTGGCGCTGGTGTAGTAACCAAAATTCTCAAATAATATAACTTTGGGGGGTGTTATCCATTACACCCCCCTTTAGTTTGTTCTTTTTAATTAATGCTCTTTATTTATAAATAACATGACTGCTACTAACACTACAACTAAAGCTAAAGAAGAAACATCTACCCGTATTCGTGTGAAGATTCGTGCTTACGATAATCGTATTATTGATCAAGCTACCAAAACCATTATCGAAACTGCCGAACGTAACGATGCCAAAGTAGTTGGGCCAGTACCACTTCCAACCGAGAAGACTAAATTTACTGTGCTTCGTTCTACTTTTGTACACAAAGATGCTCGCGAACAGTTTGAAATGCGTGTTCATAAACGTTTGATTGATATTGTTAATGCCTCTCCAAAATGTGTAGATGCTTTAATGAGTTTGAATTTGCCAGCTGGTGTGGATGTAGAAATTAAGATGTAAGGTTAGCAGTTTTACCGAATAAATTAAGGGAATTCAAAACCCTTGACAGGTGGATAAAAGTGTGTTACAATTCTGTCACAAATTATCTATTGCCAAATAAATAAGATCTTGTCCTGTTTTAGGAGCAAGAAAACATTTCGGCGGCAAGTTGATAATGAGGAGATAAAAATATTAAAAATTTAAAATTATAGCCAATTCTTAAATCCATTTTGTGGATTTAGACTTAACCTGATTTTATACTTTTGATAAGATCGGGGTAAGACCAAAGGCTAGAAGGAAATGTAGGTTTTAGGCCATTTTTTTGGCTAAAGCAAGCATTTCCTTCTAGTTTTTTAATTAGTTATCTACGTTGTCGTGGGATGGGAGCGTAGCAATGACAAAATGTATATGAAATTCATACTAGGTAAAAAAATTGACATGACGCAGATTTTTCTGCCAACTGGTGAAGTAATACCAGTTACTCGTATCGCCGCTGGCCCATGTCCAGTAGCTCAGGTAAAGAAGGCAGATAAAGAAAATTCTAATGCTGTGCAATTAGGTTTTGGCGAACAGAAAGAATTTCGTTTATCCAAGCCTCAAGTTGGTCATTTAAAAGACTTAACTTTAGTTCAACATTTAAGTGATTTTGCCGTAGAATCTGTAGATGGTATCGAACGAGGAGATTTGGTTACTGTAGAAACTTTCGTTGTTGGCGATAAAGTTAATGTAATTGGCGTTTCCAAAGGTAAAGGTTTTGCTGGTGTAGTAAAACGTCATCATTTTGCCGGTGGTCCAGCTAGCCATGGTCATAAAGACAACGAACGTGCTCCTGGTGCTATTGGTGCCGGTGGTGTACAACGTGTTTTTAAAGGTTTGCGCATGGCTGGGCACATGGGTTGTGACCAAGTTACTGTAAAGAATTTAGAAATTGTCGAAATTCATCCAGAAACCAACGAATTATATATTAAAGGCGCAGTACCAGGTGGTCGCAATTCTTTTCTTAAAATTAGTTGTCCAGGTGAATTGAAAACAACCAAGAAACAAACAGCGGAAGCTTCTGTTGTTACCGAACCTACTGAGCCTACCCAACCAGTTGAGCCAGAAGTTAAAGTAGAAGAACAAACACCAGAAGTAACTGTTTAATCTTGATTTCAATCTATCACTCAAATACCATATATGAAAACTAAAGTTTACAATTTAACCGGACAAGAAGTTGGCGAAATTGAATTGTCTGATAAAGTTTTTGGTGTGAAAGTTAAGGCTGATCTCGTACACCAAGTTTTTGTTCAACAAACCAACAATCAACGTCAACCTTGGGCTGATACCAAGAATCGCGGAGAAGTTTCTGGTGGTGGTAAAAAGCCTTGGGCTCAAAAAGGTACTGGCCGTGCTCGTCATGGTTCTATCCGTTCTCCAATTTGGAAAGGCGGCGGCGTAGCTTTTGGTCCATTGTCTGTACGAAATTATACAACCAAAATTAACGTAAAAACTCGTCGTTTGGTAACCAAAATGTGTTTGGCTGATAAAGCAATTAATTCGTTGCTTGTCGTGGTAGAAGATTTTAAATTTACCGAACCAAAAACTAAATTATTTGCTAAATTTTTAACTACTTTGCCAGTCAAAACTAAATCTTGGTTGGTATTAACTCCAGGTAAAGACGAAGCCGTATTACGCCAGACTAAAAATTTACCTAAAGTTAACACTGTTCGTGTAGAAGATGTTAATGTAATGAATTTAGTGAATAACAAAATTTTAATAACTTCTAAAGAAGGTATTAAACAAATTGAAGAAATGTTTGGTAAGTAAAAAATAATTAAACTTTTTAAATGTATGACAGGTTTATTAGATCGCTGGTCCAAAAGAAAACAGCAAGAACAATTAAATAAGCCAGTGGAAAAAGCTAAGGCCGAAGATAAGGCTGTAGCCAAAGCTTCTGGTACAAAGAAGGCCGAAAAGACTGAAGCGAAAGTTGTTAAGGTTGCTGGTAAAATTTCGGACATGGCTAATAAAGTTTTGGTTCGCCCATTAATTACCGAAAAATCTGCTGTAATGCAGAGTAATAACAAGTATGGTTTTGTGGTTGGTCGTTCTGCTACCAAAACCCAAATTAAGAAAGCTATTAAAGAGGCTTATGATGTAATGCCAACCTCTGTTAATACTATTAATATGGATGGCAAACGTGTTCGTTTTGGTCGTTCCAATGGTCGCCGTTCCGATTTCAAAAAAGCGTTAATTACTTTACCGGCTGGTAAAACTATTACTATTCACGAAGGTGTATAAAAATTTTCAATAATCAATCTATGCCTATTAAAGTTTACAAACCAACTATCGCCAGTCGTCGCAAATCCAGTGTAGATGCTTTTTCTGATATTACTAAATTTGAACCAGAAAAATCTTTAATTAAAAAAATTCAAAAAAAATCTGGTCGTAATAATCAGGGTAGAATTACTGTGCGTCATCAAGGTGGTGGTGTAAAGCAATTTTATCGTTTGGTTGATTTTAAACAACCAAACTATGATATGGAAGCGACAGTTTTGGCTATTGAATACGATCCAAATCGTGGTCCACGTATTGCTTTAATTGAACATACAGACGGTGTTAAAGCTTATATTTTATGTCCAGCTGATTTGAATGTTGGCGACAAGGTAATGTCTTCTATGCAGAAGATCGAAGCCAAAGTTGGCAACCGTATGCCATTAAAAGATATTCCAGTTGGTTTATTTATTTACAATATTGAATTAACTCCAGGTAAGGGCGGTCAATTAGTACGTGGTGCTGGTTTATCTGCTCAGCTGGCTGGTATGGAAGGCAATTATGCTCAAGTACGTTTGCCATCCGGAGAAATTCGCGGTATTCTTAAAGAATGTACTGCTAGTGTTGGTGTTATGGGTAACCCAGATCGTCGTTTGATTCGTTGGGGTAAGGCTGGTCGTATGCGTTTGCGCGGTATTAAACCTACAGTTAAAGGTAAAAATATGAACCCAGTCGACCATCCACATGGTGGTGGTGAGGGTCATAACCCGATTGGTCAGAAACGCGGTCCACAAACCATTTATGGTAAAACTGCTATGGGTGTTCGTACTCGTACTCCAGGAAAGTGGAGCAACAAATTCATTATCAAACCACGTAAAGGTAAATTAAGATAAAATTATTATGTCTAGAAGTTTGAAAAAGGGCCCTTTCATTGATCCTAGATTAGTGGAAAAGGTTCAAAAAGTTATTGCTAGTGGTAACAAACGCCAACCAATTAAAACTTGGTCTCGCGCTTGTGTTATCACCCCAGAATTTGTTGGTTTAACTTTTTTGGTACACAATGGAAAAGATTTTATTAATGTATTAATCGATGAAAACATGGTCGGCCATCGTTTGGGAGAATTTGCATCAACCCGTAAATTTGTTCGCCATGGTGGTAAGATGGCCAAAGATCAAGAATCTGCCGCGGCAAAATCAGCTGCCCCAGCAAAAGCAGCTGCTCCGGCTAAGAAGAAGTAATTAATTATATAACATATGACCGAGGTCGTAACCGCAAAATTAAGATTTTTACGCCAGGGCCCACGCAAAGTGCGTCTAGTAACAGATGCTATTCGTGGTCGTAAAGTAACCAAAGCTTTAAATATTTTATCTTTGTTGAATAAGCGTGCTGCGGAGCCCGTTTTAAAGTTGTTGAATTCTGCTGTGGCTAATGCCAAACATAATCATAAATTAGCAGTAGAAGATTTGAAAATTTCTAAGATTACAGTAGATGGTGGTCCAGTATTAAAACGTTGGATGCCAAAAGCTCATGGCCGGGCTACTCCGATTCGTGAACGTACCAGCCATATTATTTTAGAATTAGGAGTGATGGCAAAGAGAGTAGAAAAAGAAGCTGAAGTTAAGGCAAAGAAAGAAGTTAAAGCAAAAAAAGAAAAAACTGTTAAGAAAGAATCTAAATAAAATTACAAACTAGTATTTTAAAAAACATATGGGTCACAAAGTAAATCCGGTAATACATCGCATTCCATTTATTCATGCTTGGGATTCAAAATGGTTTGCACGTAAAGAAAATTTACCAACTGTGTTGCGTCAAGAAGTTGAGATCCGTGCTTTTTTGGGTAAAAAACTAAAAGAAGCCAATATTGATGCAATTAGCATTGAGCGTTCTCCTAAAGAATTAACTATTATTATTTTAGCAGGCAAACCAGGTGTGGTAATTGGCCGTAGCGGTCAAGGATTAGAATTGATCCGTAAAGAAATTGAAAAGAAAATTTTACAAAACAAGATTAAAGTTAAATTAAATATTCAACCTGTACATCAACCAGCTTTATCTGCCGAGATTGTGGCCCAGAATGCTGTGTCCGAAATCGAACGTCGTATGCCATTCCGCAGAGTAATGAAGCAAACAATCGAGAAAACAATGGCTGCTGGTGCTCAGGGTGTGAAAATTAAAATGGCCGGACGGTTGAATGGTGTAGAAATTGCTCGTCGCGAAACTTTGGCGGCCGGTAAAATGTCGCTTATTACTTTACGTAGTAATGTTGATTACGCTTTTGTGGAGGCCCACACTATTTATGGAAAAATCGGCGTTAAGGTTTGGGTTTATCATGGTTTGGCTTTCGGTCGTCGGGATCGTTTTGCCGCTGTTAAAGAAGAAAATAAAAATCCAGCTAAATAATTATCTATATGTTGTTTCCTAAAAAAGTTAAACATCGCAAGTGGCATAAAGGACGCAAGCGCCAATTGGGCGTGGCTACTCGCACTAATTCGATTGCGTTTGGAGAATTTGGTCTAAAAACATCCGAACATGGTTGGGTTACCAGTCGTCAACTAGAGTCTGTTCGTCGTGTTTTAACTCGTTATGTTCGCCGCGGTGGTAAAATTTGGACCAGAGTTTTTCCTGATAGACCTGTAACAAAAAAAGGCAATGAAACTCCTATGGGCGGTGGTAAAGGTGCTCCAGATTATTATGTTGCTGTAGTAAAACCAGGTACTGTAATGTTTGAAATGGGCGGTGTTACCCGAGAGTCAGCCATGGAAGCCATGAAATTAGCTGGTTATAAGTTAGGTGTTAAAACCAAATTTGTTGAATAATTTTGTACTATGGACTTTACTGAATTAAAAAATAAAAATGCAGCCGAATTAGCAGACTTGTTGGCAGAGTTAAAAGCCGAACAACGCGAGTTGCGTTTTAAAGCTTTAAGTCGTCAGTTAAAACAAGTACATCGTCCTGCAGAAGTGAAGCGTAAAATCGCTCAGATAATGACTTTGTTAAAACAAGTCAAGTAACATTTTTTTATGACTACTGAATCTAAAACTATAAATATACGTCAATTTGTTGGCTTGGTAACCTCTGCTAAAATGGATAAAACCATTGTAGTAAAGGTAGACCGTATGAAAGAAAACTTAAAATATCACAAATCTTTTCGAGTAAGCAAGAAATATCATGTTCATGATGAAAAGGGCTTAGCTAAAGAAGGTGATAAAGTAGAGTTTTGTCAGTGCCGTCCGCTATCCAAAACCAAATGCTGGCGTTTAGTTAAGGTTTTAAATTAATAATTGGCTTGATTCGATTTTAATAATTTTTTGTATGATCCAACATCGTTCCATGTTAGCAGTCGCCGATAATACTGGTGCCAAAAAGGTTCAGTGTATCCGCGTATTAGATGGTTACAAAAAACGCTATGCTCAATTAGGGGATGTGATTACTTGTGTAGTTAAAGAAGCTGCCCCTCACGGTTTGGTTAAGAAGAGCGAAGTTGTGCATATGGTTGTTGCCCGTCAAAAGAAAGAATATCGTCGTATTGATGGTACTTATATTCGTTTTTCCGAAAATGCTGCTGTAGTGATTGACCGTAAGACTAAAGAACCAAAAGGTTCACGTATTTTTGGACCAGTAGCACGTGAATTACGTACCCGTGGTTTTCAAAAAATTATTTCCTTAGCACCAGAAGTGCTATAAACTTATAAAGTTGAAGATATGAAAATTAAAGTTAACGATCAAGTAAAAATTTTAAAAGGTAAAGATAGAAATAAAACCGGTAAAGTTACCCAAGTTTTTTCGGCCGAGAATCGGGTAGTGGTTGAAGGCCTTAATTTAATGAAAAAACATTTGCGTACTCGTAAACAAAACGAGAAGGGTCAGATTATTGAATTAGCTGCTCCTTTGCGCGCTGAAAATGTTATGCTTGTTTGTCCAAAATGTGGCAAGACTATCCGAGTTGGCTACAAAGAAGAGACTGGATCAAAAAAACGTGTTTGTCGTTTGTGCAAAGAAATTATCGACTAAAATATATGACCAATTTATATAAATTTTACAAAGAAGATGTTGTACCTAAATTAAAAGCAGACTTAGGTTACAAAAATATCATGCAAGTACCAAAGGTTTCTAAGGTAGTGCTTAATGCCGGTATTGGTCGTTTTATTAAAGATGCTAGTTATATCGAAAACGTTGAACGCACTTTAGCTAATATTTCTGGTCAAAAACCAATTCGCACTAAAGCTAAAAAAGCTATTTCTAACTTTAAAATTCGTGAAGGTTTGGAAATTGGTGTTTGTGTAACTTTACGTGGTGCTCAGATGTACGAATTTTTAGAGAAATTAATCAAAATCACTTTCCCCCGTACTCGCGATTTTCACGGTGTTTCGGATAAGAGTTTTGATAAAAATGGTAATTACACTATCGGTTTTAAAGAAAATTCTCCTTTTCCAGAAGTAAAGAGTGCCGAAATTGAAAAATTACACGGTTTGCAGATTATTGTTAATACCACCGCCAAGAATGCAACAGAAGGCAAATTGCTGTTAACATATTTAGGTTTTCCTTTTGAAAAAAATAAGTAATTGTATAATTTTTTATGGCTACTGAAGCTCAAATTTCAAAATCCAAACGTAAACCAAAATTTTCTACCCGGATTGTACGCCGATGTTGGAAGTGTGGTCGTAAACATGGTTTTATTCGCCATTTTGGTTTGTGTCGTATTTGTTTCCGTGAATTGGCTAATGCTGGGCGCATCCCTGGCGTACGGAAATCAAGTTGGTAATTTAAATTTTTTAAACAAATCTACTAATAATTCATATTATTTATGATGACTGATCCAATTGCTGACATGCTCACTAGAATCCGTAATGCTTATCTAGTGCATAAAAAAGAAGTTGTACTTTCTTCTTCTAAGATTAAACAAGCGATTGCCGAAATTTTGGTGCGCGAAGGTTATTTGGCAAAAGTAGAAAAGAAAGAAGACAAACACCCATATTTGGTGTTGACTTTAAAGTACGCTGGATCCGAACCAGCCGCTAGTCACTTAAAACGTGTTAGTAAACCAGGTGGCAGAGTTTATGTGCGTGCCAATGAGATCGGTACAGTATTAAATGGTTTTGGTGTCTATATTATTTCCACTCCTCAGGGTGTAAAAACTGGTCAGGAAGCTATTTCTGCCAAATTAGGTGGAGAAGTATTGTGTGAAATATATTAATTTTGTAAATTTGAAATTTGTAATTAAAAACATATGTCCCGTATTGGTAAAAAAATAAGAATCATTCCTCAAGGTGTAACGGCCGAAATGCACCAGAATAAAATGGTAGTAAAAGGGCCAAAAGGGGAATTGACTCAAACAATTCATCCCCGTGTTACAGTTGTAATAGCCGATGGCCAAATTACTTTTTCTGTACCTAATCAAGAGAGCAAGGCAGATAAAGCTTTGTGGGGTACTTTTTCTAGTTTAGTGGAAAACATGATTCAGGGTGTAACCGTTGGTTTTAAAAAAGATTTAGAAATTAATGGTGTTGGTTATAAGGCTAGTTTAAAAGGCACCACTTTAGTTTTGGAAATTGGTTATTCTCATCCAGTAGAAGTGCTTCCACCAGCTGGCATCAAATTTAGTGTTGAGAAAAATATAATCAGTGTTGAAGGTATTGAAAAACAGCAGGTTGGTGAAATTGCTGCTCAGATTCGTGCTCTGAAAAAAGCAGAACCATACAAAGGAAAAGGTATCAAGTATGTTGGTGAAATTATCCGTCGCAAGGCTGGTAAGACTGCTGCTAAAGCTGCATCATAAAAAATATAATAAATAATTCTATGAGACGTTTATTCAAAATAAATAAAAATAATTTGCGTCAGGTGCGCCATGCTCGCGTGCGGACTCATTTAAAAGGAACTGCCGAATGTCCACGTTTGTCTGTTTTTCGTAGCTTGCGCGGCATTGTTGCTCAGTTGGTTGATGATAATAGTGGCAAGACTATATGTTCTGCAAAATCAAGTGCAATTAAATCCGAACCGGTAGAAGGTAAAACTGGAAAAGTTGCACAAAGTTTCTTGGTAGGCAAACAGTTAGCTACCGAAGCTAAAGCAAAAAATATTACTACTGTGGTATTTGATCGCGGTGGTTATAAGTTTCATGGCCGAGTGGCAGCAGTGGCAGAAGGCGCTCAGGCTGGTGGTTTAAAATTATAATTTTTTCCCTTTGGGATTTATAACATTACAGATGGCAGTAGCTGTCTAAATCGAAATTAATTATGAGTATGAATTTTAAAAAAGGCGGTCGTAAACCGCAAGAGAAACCAGAATTTGATTCTAATATCTTAGATTTGGCTCGCGTTACTCGCGTTACCGAGGGTGGTAAGCATCTTTCTTTTCGTGCTTGCGTTATCTTGGGTGATCGCCGTGGTCGAGTTGGTTTTGGTGTAGATAAAGGTAAAGATGTACAGATCGGTGTAGACAAAGCTACTCGTCAAGCCAAAAAACATATGATTACAGTACCGATAGTTAAAGAAACTATTCCTCATGCTGTTTTTTGTAAGTTTAAAGCCGCCCAGGTAATGATCAAGCCGGCTCCTAAGGGTTCGGGTGTTATTGCCGGTGGTCCAGTGCGAGTGATTTTGGATTTGGCTGGTATTCCTAATGCTTCTTCCAAAATTTTAGGTAAAACAAAAAATAAAATTACTTTAGTTAAGGCCACTTTTGCAGCTTTAGAAAAATTACAAACCAAAGCTAAGCCAGTAGCAGCTACTAAAAAGATTGATGTAGCAAGCGATGCGAAAGCTGTAAAAGAAACCGATATTAAATAATTGCTTTTTGATTTTGTATTTCGTGATATAATTATTATATGATTTTAGCCCCTCACACATTAAAGCCAGCCCATGGTTCTAGACATACCGCTAAAAAAGTTGGTCGCGGTAATGCTTCTGGTCATGGTACTTATTCTACTCGTGGCGGAAAAGGTCAAACCGCCCGTTCGGGTGGTAGTCGTGGTTTGCGTTTAAAAGGTTTTAAACAAACTTTGCAATCCACTCCAAAATTACGCGGTTTTCATAGTTTGGCAACTAAGCCAACTGAGGTGTTATTGCGTGATTTAGAAAAACATTTTGCTGTTGGTGATACAGTAAATTTAGTAACTCTACTCGAAAAGAAATTGATTAGCAAAAATATTAAAGCTGCTAAAATTTTGCATACTGGTGAACTAACTAAAAAATTAGTAATTGAAGGAGTTAAATGCACCAAAACTGCCAAGGAAGTAATTGAAAAATTGGGTGGAGAGGTGAAGTAATTTTGAATGTTAAATTGTTATATTGTTAAATGGTTGTAGCGATTTAGAAAAAGCAATTTAGCAATTTAGCAATTTAGCAATTTAATTATACAATTTTATGTGGGACAAAATTACACAAGTTTGGAAAATTAAAGATGTCCGCAATAATATCTTATTTGTTATCGCCATGTTGGTGATTTTTCGTTTAGTAGCTCATATTCCTATTCCTGGTGTTAATTTGGCTAACCTACGCGATATTTTGGCAGGAAATCAGATTTTAGGGATGTTAAATTTATTTTCCGGCGGTACAATGGAAAATTTTTCGATTATCATGCTTGGTGTAGGCCCTTATATCACTGCTTCAATTATTTTTCAGTTGTTAGCGATGATCGTGCCACGTTTGGAAGAAATTACTAAAGAAGGCGAATCTGGTCAGCAACGAATTAATATGTATACTCGTTGGTTAACTGTACCGTTAGCATTTTTGCAAGCTTACGCCATGATTAAATTGTTGAATAATTCTGCTCGACCAATTTTAACTGATTTAACAGTGGTACGGTTAATTGTTATTATGTTTACTGTTACTGCTGGTACGATGTTTTTGGTTTGGTTGGGTGAATTAATTTCTGAAAAGAAAGTAGGTAATGGTATTTCATTATTAATCTTTGCTGGTATTGTTGCTTCTTTACCCACCACTCTTCGTAATGCCATGGTAAACTATACACCTGCTGATTTTTATACTTTTGTTTTGTTTGCTTTAATTGCTATAGCTACTGTGGTAGGTGTAGTATTTATCAACGAAGGGCAACGTAATATTCCAGTTAATTATGCTAAGCAAGTGCGAGGTAACCATGTTTATGGTGGTTCTTCTACCCACTTACCACTTCGTGTTAATATGGCTGGTGTAATTCCAATTATCTTTGCAATCTCACTAATTATGTTCCCGCCAATGATTGCTCAATTTTTTGTGAATGCAAAAAGTGTTTGGTTAGCTCATGCCGCTACTGGCACTATTCAATTATTTCAAGGCAAATTATTTTATGCCGTTGCTTATTTCTTGTTAGTGTTTGGTTTTACTTATTTTTATACTGCAGTAATTTTCCATCCAAAAAAGATTGCAGAAAATTTGCAGAAACAAGGTGGCTTTATTCCGGGTATTCGCCCTGGCCAAGAAACCGAAAAATATTTAGGTTTAACTATGAGTAGAATTAATTTGGTGGGCGCCACTTTTTTGGGCTTGATTGCAATTTTACCTCTTATTCTACAAGTTTTTGGTACTGGTACAGCAATAAGTATTGGCGGTACTTCACTTTTGATCGTAGTAGCAGTAGCCATCGAAACCGCTAAACAAATTGAAGCACAAGTAACAATGCATGAATACGATAGGATTTAGAAGAGTTCGGAGCTAATAGTTCATAGCCAATAGTTTAAAAAACCAGCGATTGATTAAATCACTGGTTTTTAATTTAGTGTCCTTGGTTCTCCACAGCGCACCTTTATAGATGTACTATGGAGATCGGAACCAAGGGCGAACCGACCTCTCTGCTTGGTCGGTTTGTTGTCCTACCAAGACGATCTCAGGGGCACTTGCAGATGGCGCAGGCCCGCTTGTCGTCTTCGTACTGCTGGTACCCCTTGGGGTAGAAACTACTCGTCTTCGGGTTGATGCAGAGTAGAAGCTTCTTGCATTTCCCGATGTTGTCGGTGCCAGCAAGCTGACCTTTAGAACAGACTACTACGGCTCGGCCGTCGGCAATCATCCAGGGTTCTTGTTTGGCCTCCCTCCAGAAGGCTTGAAAGACCTTGGCGGGGTCTGCGCGGACACCAGGTTTCTCGAGGTCGTCCCACTTGGTGACGGCCCCCTCCTTGTCCACACTGCCCATGGAGGCGCCGCACCGCGTTGTGAAGAACAGGATCGAAAACGCCGCTACCACGAATGGTAGGATAGTCTTCCATGCTAGGGTCTTTGTTCTCGGATCCATGTTTTCTCCGTCGGAGGTTGCATTTGTCGGTATTTAATACTATTTTGGCATATTTGTCAATGTTTAGAAATACAATTTATACTTGTAAATGTTATTATGATTTGCTATACTTTCTTTGATTAATTAGAGCTATTTGTTAAAGAACAAGGAGTAATTGTGGTTAGCTTTCTTTACTCTTTATTCCTTACTCTTTATTCCTTCATATGCATAAAATTATAATCCTTATCGGTCCTCCAGGAAGTGGAAAAGGCACGCAAGCCAAGAAAATTGCAAACAAATACAACTATGGACATATCTCTACTGGTGATCTTTTGCGTGCATTAGACGCAGATCCAGAGGGTAATTTGGCTGACAAGCAAATGTTAGCCGAAATGAAATCGGGTAAATTAGTTTCTGATGTTTTGATTTACAAATTAGCTTTTAAGGAAATTAAGAAATTTTTAGATAATAATCAGGGTGTAGTTTTAGATGGTGCTATTCGAAATGTTGCTCAAGCCCAAGCTTATCAAAAGTTTTTTACGGATAATGGCGGGGATAAAGAAGTGCAGGCTATCGAAGTAGCGTTGGATGACGAAGAATCTTTTAATCGCCTTACTAAACGCCGTATTTGTGAAGCATGTGGTGAGATAATTCCTTGGCTTGCCGCTACTCGCGATCTTACAGTTTGCCCTAAGTGTGGCGGTAATCTGGTTACTAGATCTGATGATGACGAAAGTGTTATTCGAAAACGTATAATAGAACAAGGTAATACTGCACTTAAGCCAATTTTGGATTATTATGCTAATTTAAATCTATTAAATAAAGTAGATGGAATGAAAGAAATCGAAGAAGTGGAAAAAGATATTGAACGACTGCTAAATTATTAATTGTTATTTGCTATGTCCCTAATTAAGTCAAAATCAGATATTAAACAGCTAGTAGAAGGCGGTAAAATTATCGGTCAAATTTTAGAAAAATTAGGCAAAATGGCTAAAGCGGGTGTGTCTACTTGGGAGATCGATCAGGCTGCAGAAAAAATGATTCTCGCAGCTGGTGGTAGGCCGGCGTTTAAAGGTTACAAGGGTTACCCAGAAGACACTCCGTTTCCTACTACAATTTGTGCTTCGTGCAATCACGAACTAGTCCATGGTATTGCTAAAAAGAATGTTATTTTAAAAGATGGCGATATTTTTACAATTGATATTGGTATGGAGTGGCCAGTGCGAAAGGAAAAAGAAGTAAGGAGTAAAGAAAAAAGTGAGCGAGGGTGTTTTACGGATACAGCCATTACAGTTGTGGTTGGTAAAGCTGATAAAGAAGTAGAAAAATTATTACGAATAACAAGAGAATCTTTAGAAGTGGGGATTAAGGCGGCACAGCCAGGCAACAGCGTGGCTGATATTGGTAAGGCGATTGAAGATTTTGTGAAAAAACAAGGTAATTATGGTATTGTGCGTGATTTAGTTGGTCATGGTGTTGGTCATGCTGTACATGAGGACCCACGAGTACCAAATTATTATGATAAAAAGTTAGAACATTTTATTCTAAAACCTGGTATGGTAATTGCTATCGAGCCAATGATTTCACTTGGCAGTCATCATGTTAAAACCGGGCCAGATGGTTGGACAATTGTTATGGCCGACGGATCGCTTTGTTCGCATTCCGAACATACGATTGTAATTACAGAAAAAGGAAATTTAGTTATTACACGAAGACCTAGTGAAAAATAGTATGAATATATTAGCAATTGATTTTGGAACAAAAAATATTGGTTTGGCTTGGTGTGATACTGGCATTGGCGTGGTGTTGCCGTTTGGGGTTGTAAAGAATCAGCCCGCCCAAGGCGGGTCCGCCTTGGGCGGAGAAATTGCGAAGTTGGTGAAGACAGAAAATATTGATAAAGTAGTAATTGGATTACCACTTGGTATGAATGGCCAAGAAAATGAAAATACAAAAAAAGTGCGTAAGTTTGGTGAAGAATTAAAAAATTTGGTTGATATAAAAATCGAATATTTTGACGAAAGATTTTCTTCGCAGCAAGCCGATCGCTCTTCTGGTGGGGCAACGCGAGATGAAAAATCAGCAATGGTAGTATTAGAAAGTTATTTAGAATCACATTAATATGTTAGCGTTTGTTTTGTCTCGTCGTGATTTCCGTGAGTACGACCAGATTGTATCGCTTTATACTTTAGAGAAAGGAAAAATGGAAGTCTTGGCACGCGGAGTTAAAAAAATATTAAGTAAAAATGCGGCTCATTTAGAGCCGTTTTGTTTGGTAGAAGCAGAAATAATCCAAGGTAAAGAAATTAATCATTTGGGTAGCGTGGCACCAATCGAATTATTTAAAAATATTAGAAAAGATTTAAAAAAGAGTTTAGTTTGTGGTTGCGTGGTTAAAACTTTTGATCATCTTTTGCATAATGAAGAAAGAGATAGGAGGATATTTGATTTATTAAAAAGTTTTTTAGAATTTATCGAACAAGATAAGTCTGTTATTATTCGTTCTGGTATTTTGCTAGATGCATTAGTGATTAAATTGTTTAATTTGTTAGGGTTTGATATTTTAGCAGCCCCTCAATTGGATGATAATCTAAAAAAAGAGATAGGCTGGTTGTCTCGTGGTCATTGGCGGGTGGCCCAAAATATGGAATTACTGGTAAATAAAGAGAAAAAAATTCATGATTTAATTTATAAATTCGCAGTTTACCATAGCGAAAAAGGGCTTAAAAATTGGTCAGGTATTGCTTAAATTAGCGAAATTTGGTATTGTATAGTTATTAAATTATCAAATTAATATGCAAAAATTTATTAAAGATTTAGCAAATCATGTCGGTGAAGAAATAACCATAAAAGGTTGGTTGTATAATAAACGATCCAGCGGCCCAATTGCATTTTTAGAATTGCGCGACGGCACAGGTTGGATTCAAGCCGTGGCAGTTAAGAAAGATTTTTCAGAAGAGCTTTGGACTGAAATGGAAAAAGTTGGTCAGGAATCTTCGGTAGAAGTAGTAGGCGCGGTTACTAAACATCCAAAAAAGGAAAATGTTTTCGAACTACAGATAAAAGATTTTAAAATTTTACAATTAGCAGCCGATTATCCAATTGCGCTTAAAGATCATGGACCGGATTTTCTTTTAGATAATCGTCATTTATGGTTACGCAGTCGTAGACAATGGGCAATACTTCGGGTGCGCGACGCAATAACCACTGCTATAAACGAATTTTTACATCAAGAAGGTTTTATTCGAACCGATTCGCCAATTTTTACACCCAGTGCTTGTGAAGGTACCACTACACTTTTTCCTGTGCCATATTTTGATGAAGGTACAGCGTATTTGTCTCAATCCGGCCAGCTTTACAGCGAGGCGGCTATTATGTCGGTGGGGCGGTGTTATGATTTTGGTCCGGTATTCCGTGCTGAGAAATCCAAAACCAAGCGTCATTTAACCGAATTTTGGATGATGGATGCTGAAGCAGCTTTTGTAGAACATGACGAAAATTTAAAATTACAAGAAGGGCTAGTACGGTATATTTTGCGTTATTGTCTTAAAAATTGTCAGGAAGAATTATTAACACTCGAGCGTAATCAAGAGCCACTACAAAAAGCTGATGCGCCATTTACCAGATTTACCTATGATCAGGCAATTGAAAAATTGCATGAGTTGGGTTCGGATATTAAATACGGTGAAGATTTGGGTAATGATGATGAAGGGTTGCTTACAAAAGATTCGGCTGTGCCAGTATTTATCGAAAAATGGCCAAAAAGCATTAAGCCATTTTATATGAAACGTGATGCCGAAAATTCTGATCGAGTATTAAATGATGATTTGATTGCCACCGAAGGTGCCGGTGAGATTATTGGCGGTAGCCAGCGTGAAGACGATTACGAACTGTTGTTATCCCGTATTCAAGCCGAAGGATTAGATGTAGAAGATTATAAGTGGTATTTAGATCTACGCAAATATGGTTCTGTGCCACATTCTGGTTTTGGCATTGGTCTCGAACGCATGGTTCGCTGGGTAACAGGGGTAGAACATATTCGAGAATGTATTACATTCCCTAGAACGATTGGAAGATTAAAACCTTAATTTATAATAATTTTAAAAACCGTCCTATATTTTTTAGGACGGTTTTTTATTGTAGTTTAATCACCGCAATTTCCGGTGGTACAAATAATCGTACTGGTCCGCCGGATTCGCCAATGCCTACTGAAGTAAAGATTGGAATATTTTTATAGTAATTTAAACCTTTGTAATATTTAGAACCTAAATCAACACCAGCTCGGCCAAGTGGGCCATAACCGGGTAGCCAGATTTGGCCGCCGTGGGTGTGGCCAGATAAGACGAAATCTGGTTTTTGGATTTCGTTTGGCCATAATGTAATACCGTCCGGATTGTGGGTAAGAAATATTATTGGTGTAGAAGCTGGCCAATTTTTTAGCTCATCAAAATTTATTGGTTTGCTCCAAATATCATCAGTGCCAAACAAGCAAATAGTTTGGTTTTTAATTTTATGGCAAGCCAGTTGATTGCGTAGTAGGGGAACGCCAATTTTTTTCATTCGGGCAGTTAATTCGGCTGAGCGGTCACCAGTTTGCCGCGCATCATTTCTTTTTGTTTTGTTGCCAATGCCATATTCGTGGTTACCCATTATATAATACATGGGGTAGCGGCCAACCAATTTTGAAATTGGTTCTAAATATTGGCTTTCATCTTCGGTATTGCCTTCGTTATCAATTAAATCTCCACCCCAGATTATTAGATCTGGTTTTATGGTTTCAATCTTTTTTACAATTTTTTCCATCCAAGAAGATTTTTTGTGGTTGCCAATTTGGATATCAGCTATAAAAGCAATTTTTAAAGGTTGTTCTAATTTGTTAATTTTAATTGTTTGGTTATTAATATTAATTATATTTGGTTCGACAAAACGAGTGTAAGTTCCAATTAATACACCTAAAGATAAAATACCAATAATACCCCAAGCCAATATTTTGTGTTTACCAAAAAAAACCACAGGATTAGTTTTGTCCCGGTTGATTATAAAAAGCAAAATTACTGCTATTAGAATGTAGCTGTAAATTACCAAAGAAAAGAAGTTCATATAGTGCCCGAGGAGAGAATCGAACTCTCATGAGTTGCCCCACACGATTTTGAGTCGTGCGCGTCTACCAATTTCGCCACTCGGGCTTAGTTATATTTTACTACTATAATGATTAACAAGAAATATTATACCAACTATTTGTTTCCTTGTCAATTGTGTGGTATAATATTTGTCGTATGACTAAAATCATCTCTATTGTTAATCAAAAAGGCGGGGTAGGCAAGACTACAACAGCAGTAAATTTGGCTGCTGGGCTGGCTGAGGCTGGTAAGTTTGTATTATTAGTAGATCTAGATCCGCAAGGCAACGCGACCTCTGGTTTGGGTATAAAACATCAAGAATTAGAAAAAGGGCTGTACCATTCTTTAACCGGAGAAGCTCGTCCACATGATGTTATTTGTAATACTGCTCATGCTGGTTTACGAGTAATACCAGCCACCTCAGATTTGGCTGGGGCAAATGTAGAATTAGTAAATGTTGATGGGCGAGAACATAAATTGTCGGAAGTTTTAATCGAGTTAAAACACGCCTATGATTATATTATTATCGACTGCCCGCCGTCGCTTGGGGTTTTAACTTTAAATGGATTAGTGGCCGCTGATCATATTCTTATACCTGTTCAAACTGAATATTATGCCCTAGAGGGTTTGGGGCAACTTTTAAAAACCATTACTTTGGTAAAAGAAAATATCAAACCAGAACTTAGCGTGTTAGGAGCAGTGTTAACGATGTATGATAGTCGCAATCGGTTATCCGAAGAAGTAATGAATGAGTTATATAAATTTTTTCCATCGAATATTTTTCGTTCGGTAATTCCACGAACAGTTCGTTTGGCAGAGGCACCAAGTTTTGGTAAAAGTATTTTTCATTACGAACCAAGAGGTAAAGCTGCTAAAGCATACGAACGATTAACTCGTGAAATGCTAGATTTTTTTGGAGAATAAATTAATAAAATATAAATAATAATTATCTAATATTATATGGCCTTAGGACGTGGCCTTAGTGCCTTAATTACATCTACCGGTAAATCCAAAACAACAGCCCATGAAAACTCTGATGGTAATGATCAGAAAATTTGGTATATCCCAGTATCAAAAATTACTCCGCACGCTAAGCAGCCTCGACGTAATTTTGCCGAGGCCGAATTAGCAGAATTGGCCGCTTCTATCAAAGAACACGGAATATTGCAGCCGTTATTGGTTACCGAAAAAGATGACGGTGGTTACGAAATTGTAGCAGGAGAAAGGCGTTGGCGTGCTTCGCAAATTGCTGGATTGCCTACTGTTCCGGCAATTATTAAAGAATTGGCCGAACAAACCAAACTAGAAATAGCTTTAATTGAAAATATTCAACGTGAAGATTTGAATCCACTCGAAGAAGCTTTTGCTTATAAGCGTTTAATCGAAGAATTTGGTTTGACTCAACAACAAGTGGCAGAAAAAGTAAGTAAAAGTCGTTCGGCTGTGGCCAATACTGTTCGGCTACTAGATTTGCCAGAGCCAGTGCAAGCTGCCTTGGTAAACAAGCAGATTAGCACCGGCCAAGCCAGAGCCTTGTTGTCCTTACCGGGGATAAAAGAACAATTAGATATGCTGGCCTCGATGCTAGGAGCAAAAATTACAGTACGAGAATTAGAACGAGAAGTAAGTAAAAAGAGTAGTGGTTTACATGCTAGGCGTGATGCCAATTTAGTTTATTTAGAAGATCAGTTACGAGCCGCACTTGGAACAAAAGTAAATATTACTAAAAAAGGAGAACGAGGTACGATTGTGATTAATTATTATTCTACCGAAGAGTTTAACCAGTTGATTAAAAAACTAACTGAATAAAATAAATTTTAAAAAACCTCTTCCATATTAATGGGAGAGGTTTTTTGTTAGTGATTATTTATCTGTTAGGCGGTTTTTTTATAATATTTTTAAACCAGGCCAAGCGTGATTTATCTAGTGTGGCTTTAATGTGAACTTTGGCCATATGAGTTTTAACAAATTTGAGCCAATCCGGGCTAGGGCCTTTGCGATTTTTATCGGTAATTATTTCTATTACATCACCGCCCTTAATGATTGTGTCTAAGCTAACTAATTGGTCGTTAATTTTGGCACCGTTACATTTGTTACCAATATCGGTATGGATGTGATAGGCAAAATCAACTGGGGTGGCGCCTTCTGGTAAATCGATTACGTCGCCCTTTGGGGTAAATGCAAAAATTCGGTTTTTAAAGAAATCAACCTTAATTTCTTCTAGATCCTTAATATTGTTTAAAATTTCTTTTTGCATCCCTGCTAATTCTTGTGCCCATTTAATATCTCTGGATGGTAATTTATGGCCTTTTTCGTCGTAATGCCAATGAGCAGCAATGCCGTATTCGGCTTCTTCATGCATTTTTTTAGTACGAATTTGAAATTCAATAATTTTACCTTCACCAGCAAAAACAGTAGTATGAAGTGATTGGTAGCCGTTTGGTTTTGGTTGGGCGATATAATCTTTGATACGCCCTTTTAGTGGTCGCCAGAGTTTGTGGATTATACCTAAGGCAGCGTAGCAATCGCCTAGATCAGGGACAATAATCCTGCCAGCAACTATGTCATATACATTGGTTACTTCCCAATTTTTGCGCATTAATTTTTCGTATAAACTGTATAATTGTTTTTCTCTTCCGCTAATACTAATTGTTGGTATATCAAACGCCTTTAGTTCGTGTTTAATAGTAGAAATTACTTTTTCTAAGAAAGCGCTTTTTTCAGTAATTACTGATTCACGGATAAGTTTTACTTTTTCATAATCTTTAGGAAAAATATATGGGAATGCCAGATCTTCTAATAAACCTTTAAATTCGCCCATGCCTAATCGGTTGGCAATCGGGGCATAAATTTCTAGACTTTCTAGGGCTACGCGGTAGCGTTTTTTTTCGGGTAAGGCAGACAACGTTGAAAGATTGTGAATGCGGTCGGCAAATTTGATAATCATTACGCGGATATCTTCTGCCATAGCAATAAACATTTTACGTAGATTTTCGATATAGCGTTCGATGCCACGGTATTTTAGTTTGCCTAATTTGGTAATACCTCGCACCATGTTAGCAACATCTTTACCAAAGTTTTTTTCGATTTCTTCTAAAGTAATCTCGGTATCTTCGGGGACATCATGAAGCAACGCGGCGACAATAATACTTGGCTCAATTTCCATTTGGGCTAAAATATGTGCTGTGGTTAGGGGGTGGATTATGTATGGCACACCCGATTTGCGAAGTTGTCCGGTGTGAGCTTTTTCAGCGAAATCATAAGCCAGCTGCACCATATCGGCGTCTGCATTTTTGGAATAGGATTTAACCATTTTGATTAAATCGGCTATTTTTGCGTCTTGTTTAACAACAATATTGTTGGTCATAATTAGATTGTTAGTACTATTATTTATACCATTTATACTGTTATCTTTCAAGGTCTGGGTTGAATTTTTATTATTATTTTTAAATAATGATTAAAATTCAAATATTATGGGTTCGAATATAAAAACCCCGTCACGCTATGTCGGACGGGGTTTAAATTAAATAGAGTTTTTATTCTGGTTTATAACTACATTCTTTGTCGCTACATTTAGTTGTACCCTTGGTACCGTAGACCAGAGGTTTTTGACAGGTGGGGCATTTTTCGCCCGTTGGTTTGTCCCAAAGTGCGTATTTGCATTCGGGATAGCGGTTGCAAGCATAAAATATTTTTCCTCGTTTACTACGTTTTTCAATAATTTGGCCAGTATTGCATTCTGGGCAAACTAAGTCGGTTTTTTTCTCAATGTTTTTTATTCCTTTGCATTTTGGATAAGTAGAGCAGCTTAAGAATGGTCCGAATCGCCCCATCTTTTTTACCATTGGTGCACCGCACTTTTCGCACACCTCATTAGTAAGTTCTGGTTCAACGGCGGCAATTGTTCCATCTTTATTAATTGATTTTATATTTTTGCAATCTGGGTAACCAGAGCAGGCCATAAATTTTCCAAATCTTCCCATTTTTATTATCATGGGTTTAGCGCATTTATCGCAAACTTCATCGGTAGTGGATTCGGTAATTTCTTTTTTATCTAAAGTGGCATCTTTTTCTTTTAGGTTGGCTTTGAATGGTTCATAAAAAGTGGCAATAATTGGTTGCCAATCTTTTTCTCCGCGAGCAATGGCATCTAAATTTTCTTCCATCTGGGCAGTAAATTGGTAATCAACAATTTGGGGGAAATGTTCTACCAATAAATCATTAACAACTAAAGCAATTTCTTTTGGTTTTAATTTTTTCTTTTCATCACGTTCAACATAGCCTCTATCTTCGATAGTGGCAAGAGTAGGAGCGTAGGTAGATGGGCGACCGATACCGTATTCTTCTAATACTTTAACTAAAGTAGCGTCGGAATAGCGAGCTGGTGGTTCGGTAAAATGCTGTTCTGGTTTTAGCTCGGTACAATTGATTGGTTCATCTACTTTTAGTGTTGGTAAAATGTTTTCTTTGGCGCGGTCGGGGTAAAGTTTTAAAAACCCATCAAAAGCAATAGTTTGTCCGGAAGCGCGGAAAGAACAATTTTTGTCGGTGTTAATTTCTATTGTTTTTGATAGAATTTCGGCTGCAGCCATTTGGGTAGCCACGGCCCGTTGCCAAATTAATTCGTATAAACGAAATTGATTTTTATCTAAAAATGGTTTAACCATATCTGGTGTTTGGGCCGGATCGGTAGGGCGAATAGCTTCGTGAGCTTCTTGAGCATTTTTACTTTTGTTTTTGTAGTTGCGTGGTGTAGTTAAAGTATACTTGTCGCCGAAATCAGTAGTAATAATATTTTTTGCTTCTGTTAAAAACTTTTCTGCCAAATTTACAGAATCGGTACGCATGTAAGTAATTAAACCAACAGAGCCGGCGCTACCTAATTCGACGCCTTCATATAATTGTTGAGCCAGACGCATGGTTTGTTTGGAGGAAAATCCTAAACGGTTGTTGGCGTCTTGTTGTAAAGTAGAAGTAGTAAAAGGAGGAGCAGGAAAACGTTTGGTTGGTTTTTCTTCAACCGATCCAATAGTATATCTAGCCCCGTTTAATTTGGTTAAAATTGCGTCAACCTGATCTTTGGTTGCCAGGTCCATTTTGTCTAGTTTTTTTCCATCTAAAACATGAAGTTTAGCTTCGAAGATTTGTTCTTTTTCGAACAAGCCCAAAATAGTCCAATATTCTTCCGTTTTAAAATTTTCAATTTCACGTTCACGTTCGACAATAAGACGCACAGCTACAGATTGTACACGACCAGCAGAAAGTCCTTTGGCAACTTTGCGCCACAAAAAAGGAGAGAGCTCGTAGCCAACCAATCTATCTAATACGCGGCGTGCTTGTTGGGCATCGACTAATTTTAGATCTAATGGGCGGGGATGTTTTAGAGCTTCTTCGATAGCATGTTTGGTAATTTCGTGAAAAGTAATACGTTTGGCATCTTTTGGTAAAATATCTAAGATGTGAGCTAGGTGCCAAGAAATGGCTTCTCCTTCGCGGTCCTCGTCCGATGCGAACAGTATATCCTTGGCTTTTTTGGCAGCCGTTTTTAGTTCTTTTACTACTTTAGTTTTGTCGCGACTAACAACATAATCTGGAATAAAACCATTAGCTATATCAATCCCCATTTTGCTTTTTGGCAAATCACGAACATGGCCAAAAGAAGACTTAACAACGTAGCCTTTTCCCAGGAATTTGGTGATAGTTTTGGCTTTAGTAGGAGACTCAACAATAACCAATATAGACATAAAAATGGTTAAATTAAGGGTTTTTTATGATATTTGGCTATATTACAGGGAAAAACCGTCTTTGTCAATTATAGCTTTAATTTGTCCTGCCAAGAAGAACGACCCTGTAACTAGCAGAATGTCATCTTTTTGGGTCTGTTTTAGCGACCATTGCCAGGCTTTTTGGGGGGAGCTAAAAGGAACAATTTTGGATTTTGGGAGCAGTTTTTTAAGCTTTTCGGCGAGTTCGTTCGGGTTGGCCGAAGTGCGAAATTTGTTGTTGGTAAAGGTAGTACAGGCAATGGTGGCTGGTTTTAAAGTTGCAAGCTGTTTTAGCATTGGCGCCTTGTCTTTGTTGGTGGCAAAGGCGAGGGTGAGATGTAAATTGTTAAAATGATAAAATGATAAAATGTTAGTGCGATAGGGGGCTTGTTTTTTTAGTTGTTTTAGTGTTTCGACGGTAGTTTTCATCTTATCTGGATTATGGGCTCCGTCTAAAATAATGAGTGGTTTTTTATTAACAATTTCACAGCGCAAAGGCAATTTAATTTTTTCTAACCCTTTTTTAATTATATTATTTTTAATTCCTAATGTTGTAGTAGTATCAATCGCCAGAATAGCATTATTAATTTGATGAGTACCTAAAGTTGGCAGAGAATATGTTTCGTTTTTATATTTAAAAATTACTTTATTTAAAAATTGTTTAAAAATTAAAAACTTAAAATTAGAAATTTTAAGAAAAACTTTCTGTTTTTTACACTCATTTTTAATAATATTTAAAATCTTACCATCTTGTTCGCCCGTAATTACTTTGCAGTTTTTCTTAATAATTCCTGCTTTTTCGTAGGCAATTTTTTCTTTGGTATTACCCAAAACATCGGTGTGGTCTAAGCCAATGTTAGTAATAATTGCGATATCTTTATTAGGAATGATATTGGTAGAATCGTAGCGTCCGCCACAACCAACTTCAATTACAGCGTAGTCTATATTTTTACTAGAAAAATAACACAAACCAATCGCAGTCATCATTTCGTAAAATGAAATTGGATCATAGGGGGAAATTTCTAAATATTTTTTCCAAGCCGGTTTAATTTTGGTAGCAATAATTTTAGTAAATTCGGACTCACTGATAGTTTTGTCATTAATTTCCCAGCGTTCGGTAATGGTTGAAGGATGAGGAGAAGTTAATAACGCAACTTTTTTTCCATTAGCACGTAATATTGAAGCGATCATAATTGCAGTACTGCCCTTGCCACTGGTACCAGTAATATGAATGTAGTGCGGGATTTTATTTTGTGGGTTGCCAAGAAGCATTAAAAAATATTCTAATCGCTTAAGATAAATTTCACAATGTTTGGGGTCGTTTAAATATTCTTTACGTGCCAGTTTGTTAATCCCCAGTAAGAAGTTGTAAGCTTGTCGGTAATTCATACAAAACTAAGAGCAGGTTTGTAACCTGCTCTTTTGTAAAATTATTTATGTTGTGTAGAATATTTTGGTAAGTGTAACCAATGCAACCAGGTTACTTTTTTATTTAAGTAATTAAATAACCAACTGAAAGCGATAAAAGTTATAGTAATACCCAGTGCCATTAAACCGCGTTCTTTCCAGACCACGGGGATTAAACTAACCCAAACAGCAGTTTTTAGATTAAAGGCGTAGAGAAATAAAACAGAGCCGGTAGCGTGAGCAGTAAAAGTGGTGCCAAGGGCGCGTAGAATAGTATATTTGTGTCCAAAATAGGCTGCCACTGGGATTAACCAATAGAGAGCATAATACCAAGCGCCGCGACCTTCGGGGTGTGCCCAAAAGGCAATCATAGCGATAATCGGTACAGCTAAAATTAAGCGAGATTTTTTGGAGAAATATAATACAGCCAATAACATTGGTAAAAAGCGAATTAAAGTGGCTGTATCTAAAGCAAAACCGTGGATCGCCCAGTTGATGATTTGAGTAGATAATACTGCTAATAGCCCTAAAGTGGAACCAACTAACCCACCAACAATTGGTCCGTAAAAGTCGAACATACTAAATTTGGTGCTGGAGCCAATGATGTTGGTAAAAGGAATTTGTAGGGCAATAAGGCCGATAATAGCGAAGACCACGCAAGTAATAATTTTTTTGGACATAGGTTGGTAAATAATTATTAACAATTAGCGAATTAGTGTTTGTTTATTGTTATTTGCTACTTGTTCATTTTATATCACACCAATAAAAGTGTCAAATTTGTGTTTTAATTTTTTAAAATATACATCATCCCGCCTAGGTTGCGGATATAGCCCTTCATTTCTAATAAAGTTAGTGTGCTCATAGTGGTAGGACTATCTAAACCCGATTCTTTGATAATATTATCAATTGATTTTGGTTCACGAGATAGGGTTTTAATAATATCAGCCTCGTTGGCAGTGTCGGCTTTGGGTATTAGCGGTATGGCTAATTGAGTTAAGCCAGATAAATTTAACGCTTCAATTATATCATCGGCGCTGGTAATGCACTTGGCGCCAAGTTTTAGTAGATTGTTATTTCCGGTTCCCATAGTTGAATTAATTGGGTGGGGGACAGCAAAAACATCTCGGTTGTAATCTAGGGCAGCGCGAGCGGTAATTAGTGATCCAGATTTTATTGGCGCTTCGATGATGAGTGATCCCAAAGTAAGGCCAGCGATAATTCGGTTGCGCATTGGGAAAGAATATTTTGTTGGTGTAAAACCGGGCGGATATTCGGATATAACCGTGCCGCCGTTAGCGATAATTTTTTCGGCCAAACCGCGGTGTGAAGGAGGGTAAATATTTGAAGATTCGACACTAGACCCTAATACTGCTATGGTTTTTCCTTTCATTTTTAAAGTGGCTTCGTGGGCGATACCATCGATACCTAGTGCCAGCCCGCTAACAATCAAAATTCCTTGGGTGGCCAAGCCCTCAACAATTTCTTGGCAAACTTGTTTACCATAGTTTGTACAACGACGAGTACCAACCACTGCTACCGCTACCTGTTTAGAGTTTGGTAGTTCGCCTCTATAAAATAAAACTAGTGGGGGGTCGTTAATTTCTTTAAGAAGTGCTGGGTATTCTGGATCGTTTAGACAGACAGTTTTTATTTTTGTTTTTTCTAGATCAGACAGAATTTTTTCTTCGGGTTTTGTTTCGCGCCATGTAATAAAATCCGTGGCTGTATTTTGTTCCCAACCAGCAGCAATTAATTCCGGCGCCTCTACTTGCCAAATTTCTTCTAAATTTAAAAACCGCGCCTGTAATTTTTTATAGCGCGGGAAGGATATTTTGGGGAAGTAAGAAAGGAATAAATGAGAGTTCATTTGTTAAACAAACTTAACTATTTCTTCTATTATTTTTTGGGTAACTTCATCTAATATTTTAAATTCTTCTTTTCCAAACTTTCCTAAAACAAAATCACTAGTGTCTTTTATTTCTTTTGTTTGTGGTGCAACACCAATTCGTGCTCGTACAAAATTTTTGGTGCCTAAATGTTCGATGATAGATTTAACCCCATTATGACCAGCCGAACCGCGATTGGTTTGAATTTTATATTCGCCAATGGGCAAATCTTTTTCATCGTGGATAACGACAAGATTTTCTGGCGTAATTTTGTAGAAATTGGTAATAGCCTGTACCGCTAATCCTGATTCGTTCATAAAAGTTTGCGGTTTAGCTAGGATTATTTTTTTGTCATTAAATTCACCAATACAAATTTCGGCATTAAATTTTTTTTCAAATTTAAATTTGTTAGCATTAATTTCTTTGGCTAATTCTTGAAGCGCAATAAACCCCGCGTTGTGGCGTGTTTTTTCATATTCTTTTCCTGGATTTCCCAATCCAACAATTAATTTCATAAAATTTAGTTAAGACAGGGATCCTTCGCTAATCGCTTAGGATGACACAGTGGTGTCACTTTTTCATTTTACTTAATTTGATAATAATTGGTGTGGCGAAGAAGCTATATTTTTCACGTAGGCGGTTAGCTAGGTAGTGGACGTAAGAAAAATGAACGGAAGTTTTTGCCTTGATTAATAAGTCAAATATCGGTGGGTTGCTACCCAATTGGTTAAAACCGAGAATTTTGGGATGATGCACACCTTTACCACGGCTAGGTAGATGTTTTTTAACAGCGGTTTTAATAAACTCGCGTAATTCTTCGGCTGGTATTTCGATTTGGCGTTCTTTCCAAGCGCGTAGAATTAATGGGAAGATTTGATGAACGCGATAACCATTTTTTGCACTGGTAAAAATTATAGGGGCATAATCTAGATGGGGGAAACTAAGGTAAATCATTTTTTTAACTTCGTTGCGGAAGGCATCGTCGTTTTCTTCAGCAGTATCCCACTTATTAATAATAATAATAACACTTCTGGTTTGTTCGCGTAGCAAGCCAGCCAATTGTTGGTCTTGGTCGGCGATAGAATCTGAAGCGTCTAAAACCAATAATACAATATCGGATCGGCGGATCATTTCGATACTTTTTCCGATTCCCATTCTTTCGAGCAGACCAGAGACTTTTGTTTTGCGCCTAATACCAGCGGTGTCAACAAATAAAATTGGTTGTTTTTCGTATTCTACCAATGTGTCGTGTGGTTCGCGAGTCGTATGGGGCATATCGCTAACAATTACCCTGTTTTCGCCAATTAATTTATTGAACAAAGAAGATTTGCCAACATTTGGCCGCCCAACTATTGCTACTTTAATTGGATTTAAATCTTTGACTATTTTTGGGCGCTTTGGCAACTTTTGCATGTTTTTAAAAACAAAATCTAGTAAGTCGCCAACATTGGAACCAGTTTGAGCAGAAATAGCAATCGGTTTGCCTAAACCTAATTTTAACCAGTCTTTATCAAAAACATTTAAGCGTTGTTTTTCGCTATCGGCTTTATTGCCAACAAAGATAATTGGTTTGCCCTTATTTTTTTTACTTAATTTGCGGGCTAGTTCTTTTTCTTGCGGTAATAATTCGGATTGCAAATCGACGATAAATAAAATTATATCGGCTTCGCTAATAGCAATTTCGGATTGTTCTACAATTTCTTCTTCTAAGGGTACGCTTTCGTCGAAGGTTAGGCCGCCAGTATCAATAACGCGGAACTGTTTGCCGCGCCAAGTGGATAAGCCAACATTGCGAGTGCGAGTAGTGCCGGCGATATCGGAAATAATAGCGTGGTTGCGGCCGACTAGGCGATTAAAAAGAGTAGATTTTCCAACATTAACACGGCCAACTAAAGCAATCGTAGGCAATTTTTGGTCGATAATAGAAGCAGGAGTGGCCATATGATATAAATTAATTAATCTTGTTCGTTTAAATCGTTTCCTAATATAATTAGAATGTCGGTTTCTGGGTTGTATTTTACTCCAGTTTCGTCTTCGGTGGTAGAGGTAATATCGTAAGTGGCAGAAAGCCAATCTGGTACAGCTGGTTCAACTATGCCGGGGATAATTTTTGTTAGAGCCTTAATCGCCTCGGGTGCAATTTTAGAATTATTTAGATAAATTGTAGTTTTTTCGATTGGGCGACGATAACAATTTTGGGGTGCAAAGACTGAAAAGCCTTCATCTTGTAATTTTTTTTGCATTCTGGCCGCAAGACCTACCCGCCAAGTGCCGTTTTGTACTTCAATTTTTGCTGTGGGGAACACTGGTTTATTTTCATTTGGTAAAGTAGAAATTGTTTTTATCTCTTGGTCGGAAAAAACATTTTGCATTGCTTGGTTGATATCATTAAAGTCGCCACTTTTGGGGGATAAAATATAGGCGCCATTTTGAGCAGTTGATGCTAATAAATATCCCTTAATACTGTTATCAATTACGAGCATTTTTATTGGTCCGTTGGCTTCGCGGCCCAAATTGGCTAAATACATTAACTGGCCAAAATTTAAGTTTGTATTAATATGATTAGATAACGACTGCAACATGCTTTGCACTCGTACCGGATTAGTATAGGTGCCAAAAGAAAGTAATTTTTCTTTTAGGGCAGTAAGAATTTGTTGTTGGCGACGAGAACGAGCAAAATCCGAACCCTCACCATTGTTGCCATGACGACTACGGGCGTACTGTAGTGCCCGTTCACCATCTAAAGATTGTCCACCAGCTTCGAAACTGACCGTTTGGTAAGAATGGTTGGGGCCAGGAAAAGAATAATCGCTAAAAGTTTGAGGGACATTAACAACAACACCTCCGGTTTCGTTTATTAATTCGACAAAGGCTTGAAAATCAGCACGGATATAGTAGGGGATGTCGATGTCAAAAGTTTTGGCAAAAAGTTGACGGGCGTATTCGCCGCCTTGTCCGGGATTATTGGCCTCGCCAAAAGCATTGGCATAGTTTATTTTTCGGATACCGTGGCCATCTATTTCTACTCCGAGATCTCGGGGGACAGAAATCATAGCTATTTCGTTTGTGCTTGGTTTGATACTTAAAATGATGTTGGTATCGGTTAAATATGGTCCGTCATGGCCTGGCCCGCCCATTCCGAGAAGTAAAATATTGATTCGATCATCGTTTTGGCCTTCGACAACATTGTTGTTGCTAAAGATAAAATTTTTTACAGTATAAAGGATGCCGACTTTTTTTGGTTGCAAGGTAACCGGATCGTAGACGTTGGCGTCTGTAGGCCAAGCAACAGCATTAAAATGACGGGCAGTACAACCAGCAATGGTTAAAACCAAAAAAATTGCCAGCCATATTAGGCAACTTCTTTTTTTAGGCTCTTTAGGTACTTCTTCCCAAGAGCGTGGTTCGGAATTAAGCAAATTAATGCGATTTGGTAGATCCATATTCTGGTGCGAGCATTATATCACAGGTTGGATTATTTTTCAAACTATTTATTAGCCACTACCTGTCCCGCCCACGTGATAATGTCATAGCACGGGCAAAGTTAAAATGTCATAGCTAACCGATTCTGTGTCATAATTGATCTAGATTAAAATAATTAATT
>Ga0076107_14_pt1 | contig 31129 bp, 31 predicted proteins | sample RifGroC2_FD_68234 | JGI IMG/M metagenome (GOLD analysis project Ga0076107, IMG submission 68234) | Parcubacteria (Magasanikbacteria) bacterium GW2011_GWC2_34_16
AAAACAACCGGTTTTAACGGTTGCAAGATAAGGCCATTAAGGCAAGGTATGACATTTTAACTTTGCCGGCCGGTATGACATTTTAACTTAGCCTTTACACACCTAAACTAGCCATTGACGGTTTTTGCAAAAAAAGGTATTATATACACAAGCATCAAGCTTAAGTTTTATTCTTAACGCAACACTTATGCCAAGGGCAATCAACCCGGCTTTGCTGAAACCAATGACTGTTTCAGCCGATTTAGAAAAAGTGGTGGGCAAGGGCCCAATGCCACGTTCTCAAGTTGTTAAAAAACTTTGGGAATACATCAAGAAAAATAATTTACAAAATCCAGCCAACAAAAGAAACATCTTCGCAGATGAAAACCTAAAACCAATTTTTGGCAAGGACGAAGTAAATATGTTTGAAATGACCAAATTGGTCTCCAAACACTTAAGCTAAGACAAAACAAAAAACCCCACATCTTCTAACGTGGGGTTTTTTAATACTCAATTATTGTTTTAAATACATATTCCCCAACCAATACAAACCTGCCAAAAACAAGAAATCAATATGCCAATGCTTAAGCAAATACAAAAGGTAAAGAATTAAAATTAAAGGATAAGCCAAAATTATTAAGGGGTTGCGTTTAACCCGATGATTGGCTAAATTAAACAAAGCCTTAGCATCTTGATCGGAAGGGATGGCGTGTAAACCAATCGCTATACCCAACCACAAAAAAACAAATGGCTGCCAACGATTATACGGTAACACAAACTGCGAAAAACAAAATAAAGCTAGGAGCGAATTGATTAAAAGAGGGCCAATCGAAATTAAAAACCCTTGATAAAACTTTTGTGGCTCATCATGCACAACATAGCCAGCTGTTTGACCAAAACCAAATAGTTTTATTTTATGCACCCGTACACCCGCAAACAAACAAAAAAGTGCGTGAGCCAATTCGTGTACGACTACGCCTGGCGCGGTAACAAGTTCGTAGAAATAATATAAAAACATATCCAAAATAAAAAGGCTAAATCATTTTTAAAATAAGGCACATCTACTAAACCATGTATTACAAAAACTACTAACGTGGCTAAAATTGTCGCCCCCCAAATTTTATCTTTTTTTAACATCCGCCAACCGCTAATCAACCAACAAAATAACAAACCAGTAAAAACTACTATTCCTAGTAAACCAATTTCCGACCAAAAATTTAAAAATATATTATGTGGATAAATTAAGCGTTCCATTTCTTTTGGATGAAATTGTGGCTTTTGCACCTGAACAAAAAACTGGCGAATCCCTGCACCAAAAATAAAATTCTGGGGCGAGGCAGTTAAATATGTGGTTGTATAACTCCAAAGCTTTAAACGATTCTGTCCACCCACATCTTGAAACATCACTGCAGAACGCAAACTTGGTAAAGTTAAAATTAATACTATTCCTACCGCCACTGCCCCAATTGCAGTTTTTTTATAACCAACCAAACCCAAAAATATTATCAACCCTACTGCCAATGCCACAAAGGCTCCTTGCGAAAAAGATAACCCAATTGCCGCCACACACAATAACAATATAACGATATAATAATATAACAATTTGTTCTTAAGGAGTAAGGAGTAAGGAGTAAGGAGTAATTGAGAAAAAACCAAAAATATTATCGGCGCAATAAACAGCCCAACCGCATTTGGTGTGGTAAAAAAAGAAGTAGATCTGCCAAACAAATTATCATTCCATAAACTGGGCGCATACAAAATCGGCCAAAATCTTTGGAAAATTGCTACCAAACTAATACTAATAGTAGACAGCCCCAAAAACCAAATTAAATCTTTTTGTAAATATTTTGCTCGCCCAATTAACATTACAAACAAAACCATTGGTTCCAAAAAATATGCTCGCCATTCCCCTGCCCCCGCCCACCAATTTGACCCAACAAATATACTAACTACCGAAGCCGCAAAAAACAAGTTAAAAAATATTCCTAACCACTTTTTTTCTGTAAAAAATTTCTTAATTTCTAACCAATCTGTTTTAAAGTATTTTATTAACCACACTAAAAACAAAACACCAAATTCCAATTCAAGTAAGGTGGATGGTAGTGGTCCAATTTTAAGCCTTATCAAATATGTTGGCAAAGAAATAATAAAAAACCCCAAGGCCATTTTCCAATTACGCCAAGCCAAGAAAAAAAAGAAAAAAAGATAAACTAGAAACAAATATAACACATGTATTAAATACTAGCCGTGTTTGATTGTCTTTTTGCGGGTTGTACGCCCAAGGCGTACCCTTTCGCTCTCGCGAGCGAAAAAAGCGAAAAGATAATCAAACACGGCGACCTTTTTTTAAATTATTAAAAAATAATCAACCGGGTTTGGCTACCCTCGAGCGGGTTGTGCCCCGCAGGGCACCCTTTCGCCCTCGCGGGCGAAAAAAGCGAGGGGGTGGTCAAACCCGGTTACTCTTCTTTAGTTCATTAAACCTTATTATATGATACGCAATAAACTCATTTTCAATCGTACCATCTAACGCCATTTTTACCGCCTTTTTTAATGGCGTTGGCACTACTTCAATTTCAAATTCTTCGTCACCTTGTTTTTTAGAAACAAACAAATCTTCGGCCACATAAACATGTACATGCCACAAAATAAAATTACTACCCGACGGTCGACGAAAAATCTTTTTCCATTTTTTGGCATTATAACCAACTTCTTCTTGCAATTCACGCTTGGCTGCAGTCAAAGGTTTTTCACCTTTGTTCACGCTGCCCGCTGGCAAAAACCATTCGTATTTTTTATCTTCATAACGATACTCACGAATCAAAAGCAATCTTCCTTTTTCATCAAACGGCAACATCGTCACCGAATCCGGCCGCAAACAATATTCAAAAATCTTTTTCTTACCATTAGAAAAAACCAGCTCGCGTTGTTTTATCTGCAAAAAATCCCCGTCATACACGGTTTTCAATTCACCTATTTTGTATTTTATTTTACTTTTCATAACACCCCTATTTTATCCTACTTTACCTTTTTTTTCAATCGAATATTGACGAAAACCAATTTTTATGCCAAAATTCAAGTTAGTGACAAACTTCGGAGGGCTATTATGCCCAAAGGGCGGCTTATTCCTGCTCAATTCTCAGTAGAAGTAAGAGACGATAGGGCGTACATCAGCATCGAAAGCGGTGGCGAAAGCGTCACCTTCCGCGTGCCGATGGAAGACGAACCGCGCCTGCTTCTCTTCTACATGCGCCTGAAACAGGCGACGAGCATGGGTATCACTCCTACGGAAATGGACAAACACCCTTAGCCCCCCTCCCACAGGTTCGGTCGCGCATTTCTTGCGCATCAATCGAACCTGTAACAATCTACAGTCCTGACACCGAACCCTCTATAGCAATAAATAAATTTATTTTTGTAGAGGTGCCAGAACTAAAAAAATAAATCCCACTGCATTGCTGCGATGGGATTTTTATTACATACAAAATTTTATCTGTTACTTATTACTTTTATCACTTGCTAATTGTTAATTTTTCCTTATTCCTTACTCTTTATTCCTTTCAATACCTATACATCTCACTTTTATACGGCCCTTCTTCTTTTATTCCCAAATATCCTGCCTGCGCTTTGGTAAGCTTAGTTAACTTTACACCAATTTTATTCAAATGCAATCTTGCCACTTCTTCGTCCAAATATTTTGGTAATAAATAAACTCCGGGTAAATATTTGTCTTTATTTTTCCACAAATCCAACTGTGCCAAAACCTGATTACTAAAACTATTACTCATTACAAAACTTGGGTGCCCTGTGGCACAACCCAAATTCATCAGTCGCCCTTCGGCCAATAAATAAATTTCTTTACCTTTACCAAAAATATATTTATCTACTTGCGGTTTGATGTTTACTTTTTTTACACCTTTGGCCTTATTTAATTTTTCTACTTCAATTTCATTATCAAAATGTCCGATGTTGCACACAATTGCCTGATCTTTCATTTTTTGCATATGTTCTAATCGAATCACTTGCAAATTACCCGTAGCAGTAACATATATATCAGCAATACCCAAAGTATCTTCCACAGTTTTTACTTCATAACCTTCCATGGCTGCCTGCAATGCACAAATTGGGTCCACTTCGGTTACAACCACTCGTGCCCCTTGACCACGCAAAGCCTGTGCACAGCCCTTGCCCACATCGCCATAACCACACACTACAACCACCTTACCACCAAGCATTACATCCATCGCCCGATTTAAACCATCAATAATAGAATGGCGACAGCCATAGGTATTATCAAATCCAGACTTAGTTACCGAATCATTAACATTAATGGCTGGGAATAACAACTGATTCTTTTTAGCCATTTGATACAAACGATGCACGCCAGTAGTTGTTTCTTCCGACACACCTTTTACTTTTTTTGCTACATCTATCCAACGTTTAAAATTTTTCTTATACTCGCTTTTTAAAATTTTCATTAATTCACGAAAGTCTTCTCCTTCTGCACTATAATTTTTGGCTAATAATTTTGGATTTTGTTCTACTTCTACGCCTTTATGAATCATTAAGGTTGCATCGCCACCGTCATCAACAATCAAATCTGGCCCTATGCCATTACCAAAATTTAAAGTTTGCTCTGTACACCACCAATAATCTTCCAATGATTCCCCTTTCCAAGCAAACACTGGCACGCCAGCCTTTGCGATCGCAGCAGCCGCGTGATCTTGGGTAGAAAAAATATTACAAGAAGCCCAGCGCACTTTGGCGCCAAGTGCGACCAGGGTTTCTATTAAAACCGCAGTCTGGATAGTCATATGAAGTGACCCAGCAATCTTAACGCCACGCAAAGGTTTTTGCTTCGCATATTTCTCCCGAATCGCCATTAACCCCGGCATTTCTTTTTCCGCAATTTCAATTTCTTTTCTACCCCACTCGGCTAATTTAATATCTTTAATTTTATAGTCCATATATTAAAATTTTATTTCTTCATTAAAAGTTTTTTTATAACGTTCCCTAAATTCTTCTTTAGTAAAATTATGTTCTTGTGTACCAAAAGTTTCAATTGCATAGCTAGCCGCTACTGCACCCATCTGACCACAAGTTTTCCAATCAAAACCTTTTTCATAACCAAAAAAGAAACCAGCCCGATAGGCATCGCCTGCACCAGTCGGGTCATCAAACGATAGTGGCGGGCAAATTCCTACTTCAATTTGTTCGCCATCGGCAGTTGCGATCACCGATCCACGTTCACCTAGTGTAGTAATTAAAACTTTGGTATTTTTTAATAATTCTTCAGCATCCCAACCAGTTTTAGTTTGTAACATTTTTATTTCATAATCATTACCAATTACAAAATATGCCTGATTAATCATTTTCTTTAATTCAATTTCCGAAAAAGCAGTCATTTGTTGCCCTGGGTCAAACACAGCTTTAATACCCAGTTCCGCACATTCTTTCAAATGTTGCGCCATTACTTCTTTGTGAGTAGGGCTTATTAACGCCACTGCTAATTCGTTACCCAAATTACGTACTGAAATATTTTTTGCCAAATCTAGCGGGCCGTTATAAAAAGCAGTAATTTGATTATCATCGGCATCGGTTGTAATGTAGGCAGAAGCGGTTAATTGTTTGTCGTCGGTTAAAATATTTTTAGCATCAATACCACACAAGCGTAAATAATCTACATAGTCTTTGCCATCTTTACCAACCGCCGACACTACCACCGGTTCCCCACCTAACATTTTTAAAGTAAAAGCAATATTACCAGCCGTTCCTCCCCAACTGCGTTCCAACTTATCAACCATAAAACAGACATTCAAAATATGAATCTGCTCTGGCATAATATGATTTTTAAAACTATCCGGAAAATTCATGATATGGTCGTAAACCAACGAACCAGAAACGAGAATGGACATATAATTAAAATTACAATTTACCTTAACATTTTATCAAAAAAATCCTCTCCTGTCTATTGGTTGATTTTAAAGTAGAATTACTCTATAATATCTCTAAATTGATACTTAAATTCTTTATTTGAGATATGAAAAATAAAATTTTTATTGGAGCATTAGCAGTAGCTTTTGCCGCCCTGCTTTGGAGCCTAGACGGCACATTTTTACGTCCTCAGCTTTTTGCTCTACCTTCTACCTTGTTAGTTTTGTTAGAACACACCTTGGGCTTTGTCGTGCTTGCTCCATTTCTTTGGATTTTTCGCGCTCAATTAAAACTTATTACCAAAAAACAATGGCTCACCATTTTTTGGGTGGCTTTGTTTGGCGGAGCTCTTGGCACCACCTTTATGACCAAGGCATTATTTTTAACTGGTTTTAAAGATATTTCGGTAGTAATCCTATTACAAAAATTCCAGCCAATTTTCGCCATTACTTTGGCTGTTATAATGTTAAAAGAGCGCTTCCCTCGTCGATTCTACTTTTATTCAATCGTAGCAATTATTGGTGGTTACTTTGTAACTTTCAAAGATCCAACCACTATCAGTTCTATTGCCAGTACTTCTTATCTAATTGCCATTTATTCGCTATTAGCTGCTTTTGCTTGGGGTTCGTCTACCACTTTTGGTAAATACTCTATCAAAAATATTAATTACGGACTTTTGGCAGCCCTACGGTTTGGTTTTACGGTTTTAATAATGCTTATACCAGCCTACAAATATTTATCTAATTTAAATACTGTTAACAGCGCGCAATGGAGCACTTTGGTTGTTATTGTATTTACTTCTGGCGCACTGGCAATGTATTTATATTATTATGGTCTTAAAAAAATTCCCGCTTCTTTGGCTACTTTGTGTGAATTAGCTTGGCCCGTATCGGCTGTAATTTTTGACTATTTTTTAAATCATAATGTTTTATCTGCCACCCAAATTGTGGGCGGTTTTGTTTTAATTGCTTCGATTTACAAAGTTACTACCCTTAATCGCAACCACACTATTTCTGGCACAGTAGAAAACGGCCAAGGCCAAGGCCAAAATATTGGCATGCGTACCGCCAACCTAGATATCGCTTTAGCTAATAAATTACCTCAAGGATTATACACTTGTAATGTACAATACGATAATAACAACTACTCGGGGCTACTATATTATGGCTATAATTCAATAAGTAAAAAAGACAGCTTAGAAGTTCATCTATTTAACTTCTCAGGCGATCTGTATGGCAAAACCATTACCGCCACCACCGATCGCTATCTTCGTCTCCCCAAAAAATTCTCAAACACAAAAGATTTGATGGAACAAATAAAAAAAGATTTAAAAAATGTTTAATAATAAAAAAACTCTTCAATTACTGAGGAGTTTTTTTATTTCTTCTTGGTACCAACAAGAGAATGCCGGTTTTGAATGTGTCCGGCACACAGTTGTATTATTTTACGTCGTTACACATAACGACATATTCGAATCTCCTCTCAAACGTTCCAACATCTGATTAAATGCTGGTTCGAAAGGAAAATTCTTATTGATATAGGAAAGAGCGATCTTTCTGTTTTCCACTAAAGTGGAGAGAGAATTGATGGGGATTTTTCTATCTTTACTACCAACCCATTCGGTAGCAAAAACAGATTCAAATCCCTTAGTAGCTGCTGCATATTGCGCCACCCAAGTGGCTACGTGCCATTTAGCACCAGGAACCCAGGGTTCATTCAAACGACGTAATTGGCGTGCAGTTCCACCAGACGAAACCACATCATCAATTACTATCACATGTTTAAACCCAAGGTAACTACGAGTAAGTGATCCACCTATCGATTGAGGGGCCTCACCATCTCGCCAGAAACGTGAGATACCCACACTAGCCTGCCAAGGCCACCTTGCTAACCATTCAACCGACAAATATCTTTTAACAATTTCTGCGCCATTACCAGGAAACAAGAGAAGTGTTTGGTTAGGGTTAAAATTGTTCCATCCTTCCCACAGAATCAAACGTCTGGTCATTTCTTCTGGAAAAAGAATATCCAAACCAAGGTTCGTCAACAAAGACATGGCGTCACTGTCGACAGAGTAATCAGCGATAATTACCTTCTCACTCATTTTTTCCTCCATAGATTCAGCAAGTCAGACCCATCATTTTTCACCAACCTCGTTTGCCACCCCATGGCTCGAGGTACTACTAGATCGTCATCATTATTATCTCCAATCATCCAAAATTCTTTTGACTGCGGAAACCACGACTCTACTGTTTGCCAAACCTGTTTATTTGGTTTAGCCATCCCTTCCTGAAAAGATAAAAACAAACGATCAAACTTAGTATTTATTTCCAACATCGCTCCAACCGTATCCCAGGCCGGAGTACTAATATTAGAAACCAACACGAGGTTGTTGCCCTCTTGCCTTAACCGTGCGACTAACTCTGTTGCCCTTGTAAACCAACGAGCAGATTGATTGTCTCGCTCCCAACAATTTGTGGCTTTTCTTCTTTCTGATACACAACCAATAATTTGAAAGTGATCAAAAAGAAAATCAACCATTGTACGATAAGAAAACTTTCCAGTCATAAGACAATCTCTTACCACCGGATAAATTAACTTTCGATCAACACCAAGTTGTACAAGAACATCTTCATAACTAGCACCGCCTCCCATCGGTGTGTTAATCAAAGTCCCCCAAAGATCAAAACATATAACCCGCTTCATTTTACCCTCCAAGCTTATCTCGTTCCAGTCTCTTTTCACCACTAATGAAAAGAGGAAGAACGAGATAAAAAATTAAATTGTAGAAAGAGCCTGCAACGCTACTTGTATTGTTTTATCAATAATATTTTTAGTAACACCTTCATCCACTTCGGTAGCTACTACCAATTCTTTGCCTAACACCCGCTCGCATAATAATTCTGGATTAGCGTTAACGGCCAATATGGCAGCTGCAGCCACATTTTTTAAACTAGCTATCACAAACAAAGTTGCGCATTCCATATCGGAAGATAAAATTGGTGTATCAAAATTTTTCCATCTTCCATCAAGTAAATAATCCCCCCACTTTGTTATAGAATTAACACTGCCATAAAAAGCATCATGCGAACGATTAATACCAACAAAATACTGACAACTATTTTTCTGAGCTGAAACAACCAATTTCTGCACTAAATCAAAATTAGCCACAGCCGGAAAACCTTTTAAAATATATTCATCAGTTGTGCCTTCATCTCTTACCGCAGCAGTTGGTATTACCGTACTACCTAAAGTAATTTCCTTACGCCAAGCACCGCCACAAGTTCCAACCCTAACCAAATACTTGGCACCGGCGTTAATCAGCTCTTCAACAGCAATGGCAGTTGACGGTCCACCAATACCAGTAGAACACACTGTAATTTTTCTATTTTGATAAGTACCAACACCTATTCGGAATTCTCTATTGTCCGCTATAATCCTAAAATCATTTAGAAACTTGCCAATATAATTAACCCGTTTAAGGTCACCTGGCAAAAGTACATATGGGCTTATATCTTTATTGTTAATTTTTAAATGTAATTGCATATAATTAAACTAATAAATAAAAAATCGCTTACATGAGCGATTTGTCCAAAATAACAAAAATACCAAATTTGTTACTTTGGACGAGTAAAATGATGAGGATTGAATTGATAGCGATTTTGATTATTCATATTGTATTAGTGTATTACTACATTAATACAAATAGAATATTTTGTCAAGTTAAAGCTGGGGATAACTTTTTAATATAATAAAAAAACGCTCTAGTCTGAGCGCTTTTTTAACTTATTTAATACTGTTTTATATCCACCCTCGCCATGATTCAACCAGTGTGCAATCCGAGTAATCGTAGTAGTACTCAAACCTGTTTTTTCGGCAATTTCTCGATAGGATTGATCTTTATCTAATAATTCTACTACTTCCCAACGTCGAGACAGCTCTTCCAATTCTTCAAGTGTACAAAGATCCCGTAAAAAATTTAATAATTCTGGCTCTTTTTTTAACTGTAAAATTGCTAAAGCTAATCGTTTTAATTTTATAGTTTTCCAATTAATCATATTTTTTTTAATATTATTTTCCGTAATATAGCTATTTTATCTTAAAAATCAATTTTAAACAACTATACAAAAACCCTCCACAAAAATGGAGGGTTTTAAATTAATATAGTTTACTCTCGCCCTAACACTCCGCCCCATTCTATTACTGTAAAACCTGTACGAGGAACAGACCTTAAACTCTGCTCTTTTACCACAATCGGCTTTAACAATGGTTTATAGTCCATCAAAATTCTAATTACTGTATCTGGCTTTGGATTAATTTTGAGCGGCGCAATTGTATTCATTGCATTTGTCCCATAAAAGGTTACAAAATAATATGGCGCTTTGGTCATATGTGACTCCCAAAACTCACGAAAATCTGCGCTCTCTTTTTCGTTCAAACCTAACATCAACAATTTCTCGCGTAAAAATTTTGATACTTCTTCACGTTTTACAACAAATCCATCACGATTGTCCGCTACTGATCCAACACCTTGGCCTTCCCAAAATAAATATGGATATACGTTACCGCTTTTTACTTCAGTCAATTTTCCATTTGGTTCGGCTACCACCTCCCAGCCATTATTGTATGCTGGCTCGCTTACACTCCATTTACTTAATTCTACTTGTACTTTTACATTAGTAGTTTTGGTTGGATATAAATAAATTACTGGTTTACCACATTCGGCCATTGGCTGGTATTTATCTGATTTTAAAGCCACCCAATAACCAAACGGGCTTTGCCATAAATAAATTGGTTTATCCGCAATAAATTTTTCATAAGAAACTTTCCCGTCTGGACTAGGATAATAAGTGCTATTATAAAAATCATGGTAAACCTTATTGTTTTTATCGGTTAGTTCATAAACTTTATCACCAAAAGAATTTTTACCAACTACTTGCAAATCTTTTTCTATATCAAATAATTTATCATTAACTAAATTCAATCGCGAACGACCACAACCAGCACTCATTAGTTGATAATCTTTTAAATTTCCCCCACCAGATAAAACCACATTTTTACCAATAAAATCTGGTTCGTAAGAATAATAACCAACCCGACCATCTGGGGAATATACATAATAACCATTATCATTACTATCAACAATCTGCATATCAGAATAGACATCGCCTACCACTTTGTCTGTAAATACCACCTCTTTTTTATTAGAGAAATTATACGACTGAACAGAACCCTCAGAATAATATACTAGCTTCTGTCTTAAATTAGAACCATATAAATATTTTGGAAATTCTATTAAATGCAACGACGAAGTTTTATCAATATTTATACTAGGCTGAAATAACGTTTTATAATCTACTGCTTCAATTTGGCTATTTAAGGCTAATAAAATAATTTTACCATCGTACAAAACAAAAAATTCTTTGTTAGGTGATACAGATGCGCAATCCATCATACCACAAGATAGCCCAGCAAAAATAATCGCACCTGGCTTGTCTAAATAAGTAAACCGACCACCCAAATCTTCATACGAGATATAATTCCCAGATTCAGCTATTTTAGCCAACTCCAAGCTATCTGCTTCTGCTTTTAACAAATTAAGTGATGGCATGTCTGCTCTATACCCACGCCAAACAATATTTTTATAAAAATCTTTTGGCAAAGAATAATTAGCATAAGCATTGGCAGAATTTACTACCGTACTAGTAGATAAGACATATTTTGCAAAATCAAAATCTTTGGCAAATTCTACTGGGGGTTCTTGAGGCATATCTTCTATAGCAATGGGGGGATCTATTGGAGCCACATCATCAACCACGGTACCAATTTTTTCTGGGATAACATTCTCTAATTTTGTTTTTTGAGCAAACCAATATCCAGCCACTACCCCACCGCCAATTAAAATAATCCCGCCTATCACAAGCAGTATCACACCTACTGAAGCAAAACCTTTTTTGTTATACATATAAATATAATTAAAAATATTTGTTTAGCAAAAATAATAATTCTGGATGAAATTTTTCACCAGCCAAAACCATCTCCCTCATTTTTTCTAAAGAAAAAAACTCGATTCTTTCTACTTCTACTGGGTCAATAATAAACGGGCCATTATGAATTGTCTTGTAAACATTCAGCAAATGTTGCGCGCCCGTAAGGCCGTAATACCAGTCTTTAAACAAAAAATTAAGCGGCGAATCTATCCCAATTTCTTCTTCCATTTCTCGTTTTACCGCCTCTTCTGGTTTTTCTCCGGCCTGCACAAACCCACCAGCCGCCGTACTCCAATGCAATGGTCGAAACGGCCTTTGAGCACTACGTAAATGTATCGCCATTTCACCCTTATTATTAAAAACAAGCGCATGTACAATCCTACAACGTAAATGTTTTTCATTTACTTCGTCTCGCGTTGCTCGCCCAATTACTTGATCGTTGTCGTCGACAATATCGATGTATTCCATATTATAAAACACTTTTTATTAACCCCTCTTTTTCTAAACGGGTTAAGTTCTTAATTTCTGCTTCTACTGCCCGTACTTTTGATAAAGTTTTACACCTTTTTGAATAAACCAGTTTTGCCGGTCGTCGCCCCCGAGTATATTTTGCCCCAGCCTTAGTATTATTGTGCTCATAAATTCTTTTTGTCAAATCACAAGTAGAACCGGTATAAAGGGTTTTATCGGCACATTCTAAAATATAAACGAAGTAAGGCATTATCTTAAAAATTCTTCGGCCAACTCGCCTACGCCAATTTTCTTTTCGGCCGAACAAGGAATGACCTTGTAAGTATGGAAGATGTCTTTTATCTCTTGAATTTGTTTTTCGTAAACTGATTTTTTAATTTTATCTATTTTATTGGCCACTACCACAATATCTTTACCTGCTTTTTCTAACCGATTACACATTCGGATATCATCGCTAGTTGGCCCAACTTTCGCATCAATAATTAAAACTATCTTTTTAAAATTATAATTTGATTCAAATAAATACCAATTGATCATTTTTTGAATTTGCTGCCGCACGGCTTCTGGTGCCTTGGCAAACCCATAGCCTGGCAAATCTACTAAGTAAAACGCTTTATTTACCAAAAATATGTTGATCTGTTGGGTGCGCCCTGGAGTAGAGCTGGTTTTGGCCAAACTTTTTTGATTGGTTAAAGAATTGATAATGCTGGATTTACCTACATTTGATCGGCCAATAAAAACAATCTGGGGAGTGCCGTCCTCAAAAATATCATTGGTGCCTACCGCACCTTTTACAAATGTCGCGGATTTTATATTCATAGTTACATACTACCTAATATCCCCTCTAAAGTCAATTTTTAAATACTTATCTTTTTGTACTACGTTCACGTTTGGGAACTTTTTCGTTAATTTTGGAAGCTAATTTATGCCTGGTGCAATAATCTAAAACTTTTTCAAGAAAAATACTGCCATACTTAGCTAATTTGATATCACCAAATCCAGAAATTTTTCTCACTTCTTCCATAGTTTGCGGTAAATATGTAGCCAACTCAAGCAGGGTGGCGTCGGAAAAAATTATATAAGCTGGCACATTCTCTTTTTGTGCCAAATTCGTACGCACAATCTTAAGCTCGGCAAACAATTCATGTTCATATTCCATATCCTCCAAACCCGCTTCAACTTTAGCAGCGGTTTTAACTAAAAAAACTTTTTCTTTACCCAAAAGAACATCCCGACTTTTTTCGGTTAATGCCAACAACGGATACTCGCTACCTACTTGTTTAAGATAATTAAAAGAAATTAAATCTTTAAAATATTTATACCATTCTTCTTTAGAAATATCATTACCAATACCATAGGTTTTTAGTGTTTTGTGACTATAACGAATTTTTTCTGATTTTGACCCACGTAAAAAATCCACCACATAAGTTAGTCCATATCTGCCTTCCAGACGAGCCACTGCCGATAAAGCTTTTTGAGCAATAATAGTACCGTCAAATTTTTCACGACTAGTAAGACACACATCACAATTACCACATTGTTCTGGTGCTTCCTCATCAAAATAATTTAAAATCGCCCGCCGTCGACAAGCGTTAGATTCACACAAAGTAGACATTTGGGAAAGCTTGTGCAGCATCACGCGTGTTTGTTCGGGATTATCTTCTACCAATGCAAATCTTTTTAATTTAATTACATCGCCACCACTATAATACAAAATTGCATCGCTTTTTAGACCATCACGACCGGCTCGGCCAGTTTCTTGATAATAACTTTCAATATTTTTTGGTAAATCAGCATGAATAACAAACCGCACATTAGATTTATTTATTCCCATACCAAAAGCAATAGTCGCCACCATTATTTTTACTTGATCTTTAATAAATAACTCCTGATGTTTTTTTCTTTTTTCATCACTTAAGCCAGCGTGATACGGTTTGACAGAAAACCCATCAGCTTTTAATTTATCGGCCAATTTTTCGGCAGAATTACGCGATAACACATAGATAATTCCCGAATCAGCCCGACGTTTTTTTAAATAAGAAATTATTTGTTCGTACATTTTTCGTTTTGGTTCTACCGAATAATGAATATTAGGTCGGTTAAAACTAGAAACAAAAACATTTGGCTCTTTTAATTTTAATTTATTTAAAATATCGTCGCGGGTTAATTTATCGGCCGTAGCAGTTAGAGCAACGGTGGGTACGTTGGGAAATTCTCTTTTTAAAGAAGCCAACATGCGATACTCTGGACGAAAATCATGGCCCCAATGAGAAATACAGTGAGCTTCGTCGATAGCAAATAAAGAAATTTTTAACTCCCGCAAAAAAACCAAAAACTGTTGGTTATTACTTAACAGTTTTTCAGGAGAGATATACAATAATTTAATTTCGTTATTGTTTAATTGTTTGTAAATATCAACAACCTCTTGGCTGTCTAGCGAAGAATTTAAATAGGCCGCCTTAATACCATTTAACCGTAAAGCATCCACCTGATCTTTCATGAGGGCAATTAATGGCGAAATTACTACTGTTAACCCATCAAAAATTAAAGCTGGTATTTGGTAACAAAGTGATTTTCCTCCACCAGTTGGCATCAAAACAAAAGCATCCTGTTTTTGCAAAACAGTATTGATAATTTCTTCTTGATTAAATCGAAAAGATTCGTAGCCAAATTTAGTTTTAAGGATTTGAATTGGGGTTTGCATTGTGATTTTTATACCTTAAAATCCGCTAATTTAATCGCGATGGCTTTGGCGATATTTTTATCCAAAACACTTGGAAGTATATTATCAGTGGTTAATTCGTTTTCGCTTAAATAACCCGCCAATGTTTCTGCTGCCGCAATTTTAATTTCATCGGTTACTATTTTAATTCTATTATCCAATAACCCCCTAAACAATCCGGGAAACACTAGAACATTATTTATTTGATTAGAAAAATCACTTCGTCCGGTACCAACAATAAACGCTCCATTATCTTTAGCTAAATCAGGCATAATTTCTGGAATAGGATTGGACATTGCAAAAATAATTGGCTTTTCGGACATAACTTTAATAAATTCAGCTTTTAGTATTCCAGGAGCACTAACTCCAATAAAAATATCTGCACCAATTAAAGCCTGCTCTAAATTACCATCTATATTTTCCAGGTTGGTTATTGCTAACATTTTGGTTTTTGCCTCATTCAAATCAACACGCTGTTTGCTAACAATGCCTTGTGAATCAACCAAAATAATATTTTTAATTCCGTATTTGATTAAAAGTTTGGCAGTTGCGATTGCAGCCGCACCAGCACCACTAACAACCACCTTAACATTTTCTGGTTTTTTATCTGCTAATTTTAAACTGTTAATCAGTGCTGCTAAAATCACCACCGACGTTCCATGTTGATCATCATGAAAAACTGGGATATCTAATTCTTTTATTAATCTTTCTTCTATTTCAAAACAACGCGGAGCAGAAATATCTTCTAAATTTATCCCTCCAAAAGTAGGCGCAATCGCTTTTATTGTTTGGATAATTTCTTCCACATTTTGAGTAGCCAAAACTATTGGATACGCATCAACACCACCAAATTCTTTAAAGAGCAACGCTTTACCCTCCATTACTGGTAACGCACCATAAGGCCCGATATTACCAAGCCCAAGCACTGCCGAGCCATCAGAAATTACAGCAACAGTATTTCCTTTAATAGAATAATCATAGGATTTTGAAGGATTCTCTGCCAACAACAAAGAAACTGCGGCTATACCTGGTGTATAGGCAATGCTTAAATCATCTTTTGTTTTTATTTCCGGAAATTTATTTCTTATTTCTATTTTTCCTTTAAACTGCAAATGTCGTTTTAGCGAATCTTCTCTGTAATCCATAAAAAAATAAAATGGTGAGTTAAAAACATCACCTAAATAGAAAAGCGTTTAAATACCATCTAAAATTAATTCATGCGGAGGAGGTGAGATTTGAACTCACGAGGGCTATTCACCCTGCAGCTTTTCGAGAGCTGTGCCTTCAACCACTCGGCCACTCCTCCATTACTGCCTATTCTAACATTTTTTATCTAAAAGTCAACAAAAAACACTTAACAATAAGCGCCTGTAAAATACAAACTAAAAAACATTATCTATCAGAGAATAACCGATTTTAATTCCTCCAAAGTATCGATTACAAAATCTGGATTTAAGGATTCTAATTTTGTTTTTGTACAATAACCCCAGGTAACAGCCCCGGTCTTAATTCCAATTCTTTTACCTTCCTCTATCTCGTGATTTGAGTCTCCAATAAAAATTGTCTCCTCTGCTTTAAAATTATTTCTATCTATTAATCCCCGTATACTTTTTGATTTATCATAGGCATCCATAACAATATCAGTAAATACACCATCTAGACCAAAGTCTGCCATCTCTGGTAAAAGAGTTTCTGGCGAATCAGAACTCAAAATTACCATCTTTACTTCGGCTATTTTAAAACTTTTTAAAACATCAGCAATCCCCAGATAAGGCTTTGATTTTGGTGAATTAACAATACACTCTTTGTAAACCGCTTGCTCCTCTTCAATAGTTAGGTCTGGAAAATATTTATTATAAAAAAGCATATAAGGCTGAAGCCAGTTCTCTCTTAATTCTTCCATCGATATTTCGTTGGCACCGAATCTTTTAAATATCTTATTTACTACCAAAAGATGGTTCTCTATAGAATCATTAATCACTCCCGACCAATCAAAGATAACATTTTTAAACATAAAAATAATCTACCTTTATAAAACGCTTACCCCAATCTTTTTTAATTCTTTGGCTAAAATAAACAACGGCAAACCCATCGCTCCCATAAAATCTCCTTCTATTCTTTTTATAATCACTGCCCCCAAACCTTGGATCGCAAATGCGCCAGCTTTGTCCATTGGTTCGCCAGAAGCAATGTAATTATTAATCTCTTGGTCAGTTAATTTTCTAATGAAAACTTTAGTAACATCAATAGTATTAATTTTTTTACCAGAATCAACATCTATTATTGCCAAACCAGTTAAAATATCAACTCTTTTACCACTTAATTTTTTTAACATTTTTTTAGCCTCTGCTTTACTTTTTGGTTTACCTAATAAATGATTATTAAAAACTACAAAAGTATCGGCACCGATAACAATACCACTTTTGTGTTTTTTAGCTACTACCGCCGCTTTACCATACGACAAAAACTTTGCCAATTTTTGTGGTGGCATTTTTAAGGTCATATCTTCTTCATAATCAGAAGCCTCCACCACAAAAGGTAAACCTAATTTACCAAACAACTCTTTTCGTCTTGGTGAAGTAGAAGCTAAAATTATTTTTTTTGATAATAACATAGTGTGCGGTGTGTGACTGACGGTGTTAGAACTCTACTTTAATTTCTTAAGATTTCTTTTTAGAAACTCTGCGGTAGCTTGTACAGCCTGTTCTTTTACTTGCGGATCAGAAGCAGCAACCCATTTGGCAAAATTATACAGCTTTATATTATCCACCTCAATCCATTTGTTATTTTTAAACAAAAACACTAACAATGTCGTCATGGCAATCCTTTTATTTCCATTCTGAAAAGGGTGATTCTTAACCATTAGATAAAATAGCATCGCAGCTTTTTCGGTCAACCCTTTATATAAAACCTTATTATTAAATTTTAAGAAAGGGGTGATAATGCAACTTTCCAGCTTGTTGGGAAAACGAGTATTAAATTCAGGAATTGGTTCATCCCATTTCATGGTCTTCCTAGCCAAATCATATGCTATATATTCCACTTCCTTCAAAGTAATATCTTTCATACCAATTATTCTTTACCTAACAAACGTAATGTTTCTCCGTATTCATTCATTGTTCTATCGACAGCTGCACTAATTATTTTTTTGTCATTTACTGACAGTCTATCATTTAAACCAGAAACATCCATGGTGTTAATGACATAATTGCGACCTTTTTTAACCGCCTTAATCTTACCATTTTGTATTTTTTTGAATACAGCAATACGGCTAATTCCGAGCAAATTAGCTAATTCTGCGGTTGTTATAAATTTATTATTTTCTTTCATCATATAACAACTATTATACACTATGTTAACCAATTTGTCAACGGTTAACATAAAATAAAATAAAATAATTGGCCTTATTTTAGCCAATTATTTTATGTGCGGAGAGGGTGGGATTTGAACCCACGGTACCTTGCGGTACGACAGTTTTCAAGACTGTTGCCTTAAACCACTCGGCCACCTCTCCAAATCGCCCCCTTAAAATATCATAAAACCAAACAAAAAACAAGGCCCCTTAAGCCTTGTTTGGTTACTTTATTACTAACCCCTTCCAATCAAACGCATGGCAAGTGAAACTGCCTTTTTACCTACTCCAACCACCAACGCACCTCTTGCCCTCATTAAAAAACCTAAAATTAACGTGGTAATACCACCAGCAGTGGCGGTTAAGTATTTTTCGGCTGTATCTTTTGATGTATTCGCCCCGGCTGATAATTGTTGTTTTTTAATCAAATCTTCTGATGCACCAGTTACTATAATATCTGCTTGCGAACGCGGCCAAATTTGTAAACCATTTTTACCTTGTGCCAATACTCCGTTTATTTCTACCAAATTTCCTTCCACAAATTGTTTCTTATCAATTTTTGCACCTTGTTTAAAATATACTTCTATTTCGGTAGTGCCATCATCAACATACATAAAATTACTTTTAATCTCGGTAATTTCGCCTTTAATTTGCACAACATCCCCCAATGATTCCACACCTAATTCTGCCAATTCCGAAGTAACCGGATCTATTTTTTGCGCGGTTGATAAAATATCAATTTGATTACGATTAGATATTTTAATTCTTTTTGTACCACTAATTTCCGACATGGTGCCGCGCACTTCTACCAAATCCCCCACCGCTAGTGGTGGAAAATCTTTTTTGTATTGATAAACTTGCCGACCACCATCGACGGTTTGAATATAAAAATATTGCACACCAAAATTCCCTGGCAAAGCGGTTACCACACCACGCGCCACCGTCCAAGCACCTGTTGTCGAACTTTTAACCGCAACTTTGTTAATAGTTGTACTACTAGTGGTTAAATTTTTCTTTTCTTCGCTCTTTGTTAAATCATAAATTATTAACGTTTGATTATTTGGTGATAATAATTTTAATGTATCACCATCTTTATTAAACGATAAATGCGTTACTGCCCGATAAAATTTTAAACTACTACTAACGCTAATCACGGTATTTGGTAAAAACACAAATTCATCCCCTGCTTTATTTTTTAATTTCCAACCTGCAAGATTTTGGGTAGTGGTAGCACGATTAATTAATTCGATAGACTCATTATCATAACCTACACTTTCAAGATTGGTTTTGATTTCACCAAAAACAACCTGTGCCTGCGCTACCGAAAACCCTAAACCGACAAACACTTTTACACTTTTATCTCCTTTAGTACCAGTAGTGCTAGAGGCAAAAACATCAACTACATATATACCAGAAGTTACGAAAGCGTGGCTAATAATTTGGCCTGTTGAAGTTGTTCCATCACCAAAACTCCATACATAATCTACCACTCCACCACGTGGGTCGGCCGAACCAACTACGCTAAACAATCCCATTTCGCCTGGAGCTAAACCATACGGCGACTGCATTTTCCAAACTATTTTTACACTGTCTTTTTCCACCGCCGCAGTGGATGTGGTGGCTATTTTTTTAACAACAGGAACAGAAACTTTAACAGCGTTACTTTCCACCGAGCCACTACCAGACCCACCGCCTCCGGTATTTATTGGTATTGCTGGCACCACAATAATATTGGCTGCACCAGCAGTGATGTTGATGGTAATTACCCAATTTCCTGTGCCATCAATACCACGCGCCAAACTTTGGCCTTTTACTGGCGCGCTACTTTCGCCATAAACTACTCGCTCTATTTCTGTATAATCTGGTTGACGCAAAACTACAGAGTCGCCAGTATTATTCAAATAACTATTTGTTACTAAATCAATTTTTAACCATCCGCTAGCCATAATCGTACCGCTAATTTCTTTACAAGTAGAGGTCGCTTCCCGATTATCACACAGCCAACCACCGGCTAAATCTTGATCACTGTTTGATAAATTATATAACTCTACCCATTCGTTACCTGCTTCTGGGTCGGAAACAACTTCGTTAATTCTTATCATTGCCCAATCCGTAACCATAGCTTGTGCTTCTGCTTCGGTATTTGGTGTGGTAGTAGATGTAGAAGTTGGAACTGAATTATCAGGGACAATTGGCAATACAATAATGTTTGTTGTATTTATAGTTGGTTGGGTGGTTATTTGCCACACACCAGTACCATCAATACTGCGCGCTAATACCTGTCCGTCACTAGGAGCAAATAATTCTGTGCCACCATAATCCATTTCATCTAAAATTTCCTCGTCAAATTTTAAAATTACTTTATCAGCATCTTTGCCTAAACGATTATTCACATCTACCAATAACCAATTATGCTTGGCTATACTTTGCCCACTTAAGCTACGCATGGCCGAACCGGTAGAACTGTCCCATAATTTTAACAAACTTAAATCCACACACGAATCAAACAAATTATACAACTCTACCCAATCGTCACTGGTCGAATACGAACTAACTTCGTTAATTTTTACACTACTCCACCCAGTTGAAGTTACGCAACCCAAATCTTCTGCGCGTGTAAAATTAAAAATAAAAAAACTGCCAACTATTAGCAGTAAACCCAAAAATATTTTTTTCATACCCCTCCTTCTTGCTTCTAAAAAAGAAGCATTAAATATTAATGCTTCTAATTATATACTAATTTTAATTTTTTATCAAACCAACAGTCCAATTTTATTTTTTACTACCTTCATTTTCTTTTCTGCCAACCCACGCATATGATTGGCGCCCGTATTTAATACTTTTAAAACCTCAGCATCAGAAATATTGTTATACTTTTTTTGAAAATCTTTTAAAAATTCTTCTACCACTTCTGACAAATCTTTTTTAAAAGCACCATAACCAGAACCAATATATTTTTTTTCTAAATCTTTAACAGTTTCACCAGACAAGAGCGAATAAATAGTAAGCAAATTGGTTAAGGCCGGTTTACCGCTGCCTGATTTTATTTCACTGCCCGAATCAGTTACAGCTCGCATAATTTTTTTAGCAGCCACTTTTGGATCATCGAGTAGCGCCACATAATTATTAGCACTGGCTGCGCTTTTACTCATTTTTTTAGTTGGGTCGTCTAGCCCCATAATACGTGCCCCAAACTTGTTAACCAAAGATTCTGGCGCTACAAAAGTTTCGCCATACAAGTGATTAAATTGTTTAGCCAATACTCTGGTTAATTCAACATGCTGTTTTTGATCTTCACCAACTGGCACTAAATTGGTGTCATAAAGCAAAATATCAGCGGCCATTAATACCGGGTAATCAAACAAACCCACATTAATATTGGATTTGTGCTGGATTGATTTGTCTTTAAATTGGGTCATTCGTTCTAATTCAGAAATTTTGGCAACTGTATTTAAAATCCAAGCTAATTCGGTATGCTCTTTTACATCTGATTGCACAAAAATTTTAGCCTTTTTAGGATCAACCCCAAGCGCCAAATATGTTTTAGCAGCTGCTAAAATATTTTGTCGTAAAACTTTTGGATCTTGATAAACAGTAATGGCATGCAAATCTACCACGCAAAAAAAACATTCGTTGTCTTTTTGCAAATTTACCCAATTTTTTACAGCACCCAAATAGTTGCCTAGGTGTAAATTGTTAGTTGGTTGGATACCAGAGAAGATACGAGACATATATAAAACAGGTATTATATTACTCTAATATAATACCTGTTTTATATATAAATGACAAGCACCTAATAATGATACTTACGCCCATTATTTATCATCGCCGCTCGATAAATTTGTTCCCACAAAATCACCCGGGCCATTTGATGGGTAAAAGTCATTTTAGATAACGACAATTTTAAATTAGCTTTTTGCAATATTTTTTTATTTAATCCAAGAGGACCACCAATTACAAAAGAAATATGGTTAAATTGTTCAACTGTTAAATTGTTAAATGTTTGAGCGAATTTTTCAGAAGAAAAATCACTACCAGCCGAATCTAGAATGATAATATAATTACTCTTTATTTTTTCCAACTCCCGTTCAATTTTATCCGCTTCTTTTTCTTTTATCATTTCTACAGAATCTTTTTCTCCAAACGATTCTTCTTTTAATTCGTGAATCTGAATATTAAAATATGGCGATAAACGTTTAAGATATTCGGTCTCGGCCGCTTGCCAATATTTTTCTTTAAGTTTTCCAAGGCAAATGAGGTGTATATGAATCATGAAGGTAGAATTATGAATCAAGAATGATTAATTTTGTCTTTTTTATTAAACCATTAATTAATTTACTGACTATAACAGTTCTATCAGCCACTGTTTTAAAACTTTCAACACTTAAGTAATTTATATCTCGAGCAATCAATAATTGATTTTGTAATTCAGTAAGCGACCCAAGTGATATGGAATAAAATTGCGATTTTTCTTTGTATGAATATCTACTAAAACCTTCAGCTATATTAGACGTGATAGAAACAACTGCTCGACGCATCTGGTTTGTTAAACCAAACATTTCTGATTTTGGAAAATTATTTGTTAACTTATAAATTTCTAATACTAATTTATGTCCCTCTTGCCAAGAATGTAAATTAATAAAAGATTTTATTTTTCCCCCTTCTTGATTCATAATTCATGATTCCATATTCTCTTAAACTCACCAAATCTGTCTTCCAAAATTGCGGTACGCGCTTGATTGGTTAAATCCAACATAAAATGAAGATTGTGAATAGTAGCCAAACGCATACCAGTAATTTCGTCGGCCACAAATAAATGGTGTATATAGGCACGAGTAAAATTTTGACAGGCAAAACAACCACAGTCGGAATCTAGTGGGGTAAAATCTTTTATAAAACCTGCGTTTTTAATATTAACCCTGTGTTTGCCATCATGAATTTCTTTGGTAAAAATCATGCCGTGTCGTGCTAAACGAGTTGGTGCTACACAATCAAACATATCTACGCCGTGCTCAATTGCTACCAACAAATCGGCTGGATCCAAACCCAAACCCATAGCATAATGCGGTTTGTCTTCGGGAATTATTGGGTATACCCAATCTAAAATTTCGGCAGTGGCTTCCATGTTATAGCCAATCGATTCACCGCCAATAGCAACACCATCAAAATCTAAGCTGGAAATAATTTTAGCAGATTCTTCGCGTAAATCACGATGCTTGGCACCCTGAACAATACCAAATAAAAATTGTTCGTAACCATGCCTCTTGGTTTCTTTTTTGTGTTCCTCCACACATCTTTTCGCCCAACGATGAGTTCGCTCCATGGCTTCGGTAGCATATTTTTTGTCAGCTGTATCCGGAGTGCATTCGTCAAAAGCCATAATAATATCTGCCCCAATTTTGTGTTGAATTTGAATAGCTGCTTCTGGAGTAAAACGATGTTCCGAGCCATCAATGTGCGATCGAAAAGTAACACCGTCTTCATCAATTTTAGTTAAACCACCTTGGCCTTGTTCGGTTTTTTGCAAACCCAAACTAAACACCTGAAAACCACCACTGTCGGTTAAAATCGGATGTGGCCAATTCATAAACTTATGTAAACCGCCAGCACCATCAATCAAATCTTCGCCTGGACGTAAATGCAAATGGTAAGTATTGCCCAAAATAATCTGGGCTTTAATTTTTTCTAAATCAAAAGAATCCAAAGTTTTAACTGTGGCCTGAGTACCAACGGGCATAAAAATTGGTGTAAGAATATCACCATGATCGGTGTGGATTACACCAGCCCGAGCGTGAGTTGATTTGTCTTTATGTTGTAAATCAAAAAATTTCATACGATAATAAACTACTCTAATTTTACACAAAAGTCAAGATAATTGACGCTGTTTTTTTAAACTGATATAATGATAGAACTTGATATAATTTTATAAATATGGGAGAAAGACCAACACCTGATTTTTTAAAAAGATTAAAAGGCGATATTGCAAAAGGAAAAGAAAAAACTGGGGCAAGTATAATTGATTTAGAAAGAACAAGAGAAAAAGGTAGACCAAAAGCAAAAATGCCAGAAGGTTTGCGTCGGGTTCTTGAACGCGTAAAAATCAGACGTGAAGACGCAAAAACGACACAAGAACTTAATCCAGAAAATTTAGAAGATGAAAACGAACCACCTAGTTTTTAATATATGCCAAATTGGGAAAAAGAATTAAATTCTGAACAACTAGATGTTGTATTACACGGCGATGGGCCGTGTTTAGTTTTGGCTGGAGCTGGTTCTGGCAAAACCCGCACCATTACTTACCGGGTTGCCTATTTGTTAGAAAAAGGAGTTTCACCAGAAAATATTTTATTGGTAACTTTTACTAACAAAGCGGCTGCCGAAATGACCGACAGAATTCAAAAATTAACTGGCATTGAAAAATCCCTGCCATGGGCAGGAACATTCCATCACATTGGCCACAAAATGTTACGCCAACACGCTATTACTTTAGGTTACCAAAACAATTTTTCTATTCTTGATTCTGATGACAGCGAATCTTTAATTAAACTGGCGGCCAAAGATTATTCGACTAACAAAGGAGATAAAAAATTCCCTTCTGCCAAAGTACTTCAGGGCATACTTAGTTATGCCCGAAACTGCGAAATGGCTATCCCAGAGGTTTTAGAAATACGCTATTCTCAATTTGCTATTTGGTCGGATGCAATTATAGAAATCGCTCGTGAATACGCTGTAAAAAAACAAGAGGCCAACGCAATGGATTTTGACGATCTTTTGGTTAACGCCTTAAAATTATTAAATGATCCTAAAATACTAAAAAAATATTCCGAACAATTTCAATATATTTTGGCCGATGAATACCAAGACACCAATAAAATCCAGTCCGCCTTTGTTCGGGTTTTGGCTAGCGCCCATAACAACATTATTGTTGTAGGTGATGATGCTCAAAGTATATATTCTTTTCGCGGTGCCGATATCGCTAATATTTTACAATTTGAAAAAGACTTTCCTAAAGCAAAAATTTTTCGCCTCGAAACAAACTACCGCTCTTCCCACGAAATTATTTCTGTTGCCAATGCAGTTATTGCCAACAATCCAAAGCAGTACAAAAAAGTTTTAAAAACGATTCTTACCACCGGCGTTAAGCCAGAAATCCGTCCTCACGGTGACCCGTCGGAAGAAGCCCGATATCTAACCGAAAAAATTTCTTCTCTTATCCGTGGTGGCGTAACTGAAAAAGAAATCGCAGTATTATTTCGTGCCTCTCACCATTCTCAACAATTAGAATTAGAATTAATGCGTGCTGGCATCGATTATGATTATCGCGGCGGTTTGCGCTTTTTTGATCGTTCCCATGTTAAAGATGTCTTGGCGTATTTACGTTTAATTGCCAACATGGCCGATACCACTGCTTGGATGCGAGTTCTTATGTTTGAAGACGGCATTGGCCCAGCATCGGCCGGAAAAATTATTGACCTAGTTAAAAAAGTTGAAGCTCTAGAAGAATTAAAAGAAATTGAATTTATTTTAGGAGAAAAAGCTAAAGTAGGTTGGCGTAATTTCTTAAGCACTTTTAATGGCCTGATTGATATCGGTAAAAACCAACCAAATCAAATGATCGAACATATCGTTAGCTCTTCTTATAAAAATTATTTAGAAGCAGAACGACCTGATGCCGACCAACGTTTACAAGATTTAAAACAATTAGCCAATTTTGCTAAAAAGTATGATGACCTAGAACAATTTTTAGCCGAAGCAGCCCTGCAAGAAGCTTTTACACTACAGAGAAAAAAAGAAAAAGATAGTCAGGCCAAAGATGGCCGAATTGTTTTGTCCACTATCCACCAAGCCAAAGGATTAGAATGGTCTGCAGTATTTGTAATCAATCTCACCCAAGGAGGCTTTCCTAACGAACGGGCGCTACGCGAAGATAATGGCGTAGAAGAAGAACGTCGCTTGTTTTATGTGGCAGTTACTCGTGCCAAAAAATATCTTTTCCTTACTTACCCAATGACAAACAACCGACCAAGCACCAATAACTACAACAGCAGTTCTAGCTGGGGCGACTCGATGGTAAGCGAACCCAGCATGTTTTTAGACGAGATTGACACTAAATTAATTAATGATCATTCTTTTTTAAAAAACAATACTGCTTTTAACGAAGAACTTACTTACGAAAGAGAAGACAAACCATTAAATATAAAACCAGGAAGTTTTTTGCGTAGTGTAGATGAATTATAAAATATTATATTCAAAAAAAGACGCTCTAATTTTAGAGCGTCTTTTTATATATCTTTTTACTCTCCATCCAACATCCATCCTGAGCCTTATTGGTTTAACACTGCTCTTGTTCCTGGTCCAACATAGCCAGCTGGTGGTTGGAGGTTGTGATCTTTTTGAAGTTTGATTACAGCAGCACGAGTGGAAGGACCCTTGAAGACGGATTTGAAGTTGTTTTACTTCGTTACTACGCATACCGTAGGTGAGGAATTGGGTGAAGGTGTAGGTAGGGGTGGAAGTTTTGGTAGGAGCAGTGTCGTGAGGTATAACAGGGGTAATAGTAGTGGTGTCTGAAGTAATGGTATAGCTGTTTAACACTGCTCTTGTTCCTGGTCCAACATAGCCAGCTGGTGGTTGGAGGTTGTGATCTTTTTGAAGTTTGATTACAGCAGCACGAGTGGAAGGACCTAATACTTTTAGAAAGGTAGCCCAATTCTTGAAGACGGATTTGAAGTTGTTTTACTTCGTTACTACGCATACCGTAGGTGAGGAATTGGGTGAAGGTGTAGGTGGATGGGGTGATTGAAGATGGGGTTGTTGGGGTGGTGGGTAAGGTTTGAGTATTAGTATCAACACCCTTGTCATCTACAATAATACTTTGATTAATTGCTATCTCTCCACCAGATGAGGAGCGTAAACGAATATACACTGTTTTGGTGCCATTACCTGGCGTTAAAGTCCAAACTTTGTTTTCAAGGTATGATTCATAAGAGTAACTATCAAAATCACTGGAGTTAGACAACACCATTAAAACTGCACCTTGGGCTTTAATATTTAAAGTAACGATGCGAGAATTGGTTGTTTTTGCACCACCATTAATAGTAAAAGATGAAAAAGTTGGTTTGGTTGCACTTAATACTCCGCCACCACCTCCACCAGAACTTGGAGCAGTGTAAGTAGATAATGTAAAAACAGCATAATTTGAACCAGCTTCGGTTACAGTTACCGTAATACCAAGTGAAGTAAGATTGGTGGCTTCGTTAAGATTAAAATCTTGCGTTACTGGAGTAGAGGCAATGGTTAAATTAGCAGACACACCTTCAACTACAGAATTAACAGTGGCAGTGTGCGTATCACCGCTGGCAGACAATTTAAAGGTGGCTGATTCGGCCAATCCTAAATTCATACTAACAGTTGAAGCTACTGCAGCAGTAGACACTGCAGTAGAAACATCGGAGTAACTAGTATAAGTAGTATCGTCTGATTGATATTGGGCCCTTACTTTAAATTGATAACTAGTGCCAGCAGTAAGACCGGTAACAGTGTATGAAGTAGAGGTGGTAGTACCAACAGCAGCATCGGTGGTGTAGTTATAGAGTTGATAGAGGGTGCCAGCAGGATTGGAGTTAGCAGACCAAGAAACGATTAAGCTGGTTTGGCCATTGGCAGTGCCAACAACAGTGGTTGGAACGGTTGGATTGGTATAAGTCTCTGTACTCGCCGTTGAAGTCGCAGCATCAACACCGCCCTCATTTCTGGCAATAACAGTAAATTCATAAGCAGTATTTGGTGAGAGTCCAGTAGCAGCGAAACTTGAGCCAAGAGTGGAGGTGGTAGAATAGACAGCAGTGCTAGTTGATGCTCCGTTGGCGTCTAGATAGTTGGAGTCTGTGAAGTTGTAGACAGCGTAGGTGGTAGCCGCCGGATTGGAGTTGACATTGATAGTTATTGGGAGAGTGGAAGTGGTAGGGGTACCGATGGTTGGTGTACTGGCTTGATTAGCAAGGGTATAGACAGCTGAAGCAGGTGTATAAGAAGTAACAACTTCATCACCATTTTTACCAGCGACTGAAACAGTATAACTTGTCGTAAGTGAACCAAACGGCTGAGTCGCCAATCGTACCATCAGCTTGTAAATATTTAGTAGTAGCACCAGTGACAACTTTGACTGCATAAGTAGTAGCACCGTCGTCAGCAACAGTTACATTTAAACTTGTGGCAGAAGTAGTTGTGACGGTTGGGGCGGTGGGAGTGGAGGCAAGGGTATAAGTCTCTGTACTCGAAGCAGAATAGGCTGTGTATGTCCCAGGACTACCCAAGTATTCTGCTCTGACAGCAAAGGTATATTCTGTATTTGGTGTTAAGCCAGTAATACTGGTAGTAGTAGCAGAAGAAATAGTGGAAGTCGTACCATCTGAATACAAAATATAATAAGCAGTATTAGAAGCATTAAGATTTTCATTCCAAGTTAAAGTAAGAGAAGATGTAGAAACATTGGAAATAGTAGGTGTGCCTGGAACATCAGGATTGGTGTAAGTAGTTGTCACCGCATAGGTAGAGGTGCCATAAGCATTATATGCACCAACATGAAACCAATACTGGGTGTTAGGTGTAAGACCCTCTATTGGATCTGGATCATCATAATTTACACTATCTTCACTCGTACCAATTATAAAACCATCTTCATCATCAGAATTATCTGTCCAATAAAAATATTCAATTGAGGAAGTAGAGATACCAGAAGCAGTGACGCCTGATGGAGCGGTGGGGGCAGAACCAGCCGGCAAAGCCAAACTACTGGTAACAAAATATAATTGACCTGCGTTATCTATATATGACATCGCCACTATTTCTGTGCTCGTTACATAGACCATACCATGCGAGGTGTTATCTCCAATTACTGTTGAACTTACTGTCGTATTACTAAACACATATGGATCAGTAGTAGTACTTACTGCCCAAACAGGATTGTAATTTGCCCCAGGATAAAATGTTAAAGGATAGTCACTACCAACAAATAACAATACTGGTTCTTTTGGAAAGCCAGAAATACCATTTGTTGTCAGAGAGGAATTTATAGTTGAAGTTGACCAGACTCCGAGAGCAGATTGTTTGGCTATTCTGGCTGTATAAGTGACATTACTCCCATCAAAGGCATCTACATTCAAATAAATAACACCCGGATCATCATTGGAATTCAAACTCAATGTACCAAGTTCTAAACCAATGCTGTTGGTTCCTATTTCTGTACCAATAGTGGTAGTTGTCCAACTAACTCCATTATCTGTAGATGAAGCATAAATAAGCTGGTGGGGAATTATCGTACCATCTTCTCCACCGCTAAAATATATCATATGTAATGACCCGTCACCACCTATTCGTGCACCTAACATTGAACTACTAGGGTCATCAGCCGCACTAACGTCTCTAGTAAAGACACTAGAGGTGACAAAAGTAGAACCGCCATTTGTAGAATAACTTGACAATGCACCGTGAACACCTACTGTATTACTCTTTCCAACAAACAAAACATTATTACCTATATAATCAAAATTGAAATAACCACCAATAAGCATTTGTCCACTAACTGGCGTGGACCAAGAAACTGCGTTAGTTGAAGTAGTAAAATATGTAATACTGCTTGTGGATGTATAGGCTAAAGCAAAAGAACTTGCAGTTGTGTTATATACAAATTCAAAACTCTGTGGACCATTATCATCGGTTTTTATATTACTAGCACTCACCACTACTGGCTCACTCCAAGTCCCTGCCCCACCACTGGTTGACGTGGTTATATATATATCCCACAACCCACTAGTACTACTAGTGAAAGTTAAATAATATATATCATTAGCATAAACCAATTTCTGTTTGGAGTTTGTTGGTAATAGTGGGAGACTACCATCATAAGGAACAGCCCCTGCCAAGGTGGTAGTATTTACAGCAGTAGAAACATTTCCTGTACCAATCTCATTTATGGCCGCCACTTTGTAATAATATTGAGTTGAAGCGGTTAAACCCGTGTCGCTATAACTGGTTAAAGCAGTAGTAGTTACAGTTGAAGTGGTAGAAAAATTATCTGTACTACGATACAAAATATAACTAGTGGCTCCACCGGTAGAATTCCAAGTTACATCAATTTGAGTAGAAGTGCTAGGTGTAGCAGTCAAACCCGTAGGAGCTGAAGGTGCCACCAAAACAGAACTTGTCACAAAAAAAAGATCCTGATCAGTCCCAGAGCCATCATCAGCCATATAAGCAATACCAACATCTAAAGTACTCGTATTATAAACCAAACTTACACCAGCCCGCCAAAATTCTATATCCACCATAGATTTATTATCTACTTGGGTAATTTCCACCTGACTAATATCTAATGTATTGGTATTGGTAATTAGATATGGATAATAACTCTGACCCATCACAACAAACATCGCTTCACCATCAGGTGCAAATTTTAAAGGAAATGTATATACAGTCGAAGATGACCAAGTGGAGCCGGAATACTTGGCATAAACCAAAGAAGTGGTAACGTTACCATCTCCGCCCCACCATGATTCCACACCATCCCAAACAAAGTCACCAATCTCATCAATTGTGTAATACACTATTCCAGGATTACCGCTATCATCAAGCGCAATAGATCCAATTATACTACTTGTATAGTATTCATAATCAACCCTA
>Ga0076107_19_pt1 | contig 5784 bp, 4 predicted proteins | sample RifGroC2_FD_68234 | JGI IMG/M metagenome (GOLD analysis project Ga0076107, IMG submission 68234) | Parcubacteria (Magasanikbacteria) bacterium GW2011_GWC2_34_16
TTTTATATAGATGAGATATAGATTTGATGCTGAACATATTTGTATAAAATAAGTAGACGTATTATATATATGAGATATAGATTTGAAAAAAACATTATCAAGCCCTTCTTTATTAAGTAAGGTGAATTTTCAATAAATTGATAGAAGTCAATAAACTCTATGAAGTAACACTGGAGAGTTCTAATTATGAAATAGATGTCAAATGAAGTATAATGATGTTGTATAAGCCTTCAAATATTTTAGTTAAATTGAACTGGGCTTGTAAAAACAAAAAACATCAAGTTAGAAATCGTTTCAAAAAAGTTATTTAGAAAATTCAATAACTTAAGAGTAAATCACCATCAACCTTAAAAAGTTTTTAAGAACATTTTGTTAGATTGTTTATCGTATCGCATGTCTGTCATATGCAAGAAATTCATAGCAACTTAGTAACAACCTGGTGAGATTCACAAAATGAACATGTGGTAACGATGAACATTGCCAAAAAATAAAGGAGACTAACTATTAGAAGTCAAGTATAAATAGTTACTAAATACTAAAAGACCTCCACTGGAAGCCTGAAATGTATGAATTAGACTTTAAGTAGCTACAGCTTTATTCTAATTATTTGATTTCTTTATCGTCAAAATCAATTTGATTATATTCGATGTGGTGAATCATGCGAATGAGTTTACGACAGACATGAGTTAGAGCGACCTTATGATGTTTACCTTCAGCCTTCTTTTTATGATAATAATCATTTAAGGTTGGAATGAATCTTAAAGAAGGTAGCGCATATATCCATATTGCTTTTCGAAGTAAAGGAGAACCGCGTTTGACAATATGTCCATGGTGTTCACTGATTCCAGATTGATTAATTGAAACGTCGAAACCGACATAGGCGATGAGCTTTTGAGGATTTGAAAAGAGATGGATGTCCCCAATCTCAGCATAGATGGTTGCTGCTTGTATAATACCTAATCCAGGAATCGTTCTTAGTTTAGTTTTTGCTTCACTAAATAGTTGAATAATCTCTTGATCTATCTCATCAAGAGACTGATCAAAGTATTCATAATCACTAATGAGAGCTAACATGCGCTTATTATAGATCGTTGATTGAACGCCAACCGTATCTTTGGCGAGCAACTTGAGTCGACTAAATTTTGGATAGGTAAATCTACCATTAGAAGCTGACCTCAAACATTCGTAATCTTTCATGATCAATTTTGAGATTTTTGCTGGTGATTTATATTTTTTAAGTATGAATAACGCAGTAGAACCCAATCGGTTGTTAAAAAACGACTTAAACTCTGGGAATACGATGTCTAGTGAATTAGTGAGCTTTACCAATGTTTTCGAACGATTCGTGAGTATTTCGTCACGATCTCTAACGAGTTGCTTTAATTCATTGATGTGATAAAATTGAGTATGTAAGGTCTTGTAGTCAACAGAACCTAGCATATTCGAAATAGTTTTGGCGTCCACCTTATCTGTTTTTATCCGACGTAACGACATAGCCTTGGAAAACTGATGCGTTAAGTAGGGATTAAATTCAAGATAGGTATACCCCGATGCCATGATAAACTGTTTTAAATTTGTTCCGTAGTGTCCTGTTGCCTCAAGACCTGTTCTTATTTCTTGGCCTTGATCTAATTCAGATAACACCTTATGAAACAGTTTAAAACCTTCAGAATTGTTCTCAAAGACGAATTCTTTGAGTGGCACACCTGATTCGGTAGCTATGAAACAGTTGTGCTTGTACTTAGAAATGTCAATTCCAACTAAGTACATGTGAATCACCTCCATTGATTTTGGCACTGTCGTTTGACACGAGATCCTATTTACCATAACCTTGCGATGAAGCGTCTAGCGCTAACTAACTTATTGATGGTTAAAAAAATAGGAACTGTGGTAGGAGCCTCCTGTAGTAGTCAAGCTACATAATCATGAAACAAATCCACAGTGCCTAAAAATATTATAACAATAGAAAGAAAGGAGTTACTCAATCTGTCATTACAGTATTGAGTATACAAGGCAAATTATGAGTACAATCATTATGAACGATGGAACACAAATTTACTATAAAGACTGGGGGAAAGGCCAACCAGTGGTATTCAGTCATGGATGGCCGCTTAATTCAGATAGCTGGGAAGCGCAGATGTTATTTCTCGCGAATGAAGGATATCGCTGTATAGCGCATGATCGTCGCGGACACGGTCGCTCAAGCCAACCGTGGAACGGGAATAATATGGATACATATGCTGATGACCTATCACAGCTTATTGAAGCTCTTGATCTCAAGGATGCAGTTCTGATTGGTTTTTCTGCAGGCGGTGGCGAAGTCACCCGCTATATTGGTCGTTATGGTACAAAACGTTTGGCAAAAGTCGCTTTAATTTCAGCAGTTCCACCTCTAATGCTGAAAACACCAACCAATCCAGGTGGTTTACCAATCCAGGAATTCAACAAAATCCGTAGTGGCTCATTTAAAGACCGTTCTCAGCTTTACAAAGATATTGCTGCTGGACCATTTTTCGGAGCCAATAGGAAAGATTCTAAGGTGACCAAGGGTATGATTGATTCTTTTTGGCTACAAGGCATGACTGCTGGTCATAAGAACACCTATGATTGCATTAAAGCATTTTCTGAAACAGATTTTACCGATGACCTGAAAAAATTTGACATACCGACTTTGATTATTCATGGTGATGATGATCAAATTGTTCCAATCGGTGCTTCAGCGCTATCATCTGCAAAAATAGTCAAAAACGCGATTCTAAAAGTTTATGCTGGCGCTCCTCATGGACTCGCTTATACACATCAAGACCAACTTAACGTTGATCTGCTCGATTTTCTAAAACTTTGATGTAATAGCAATCTTGAATAACACTTTACTATAGATACGTTTTAGTTCTTGAATTGCGTGTTCTAACAAGTGTTAGTTCGTTAATATGAGCTTCTTTTTCATTGTCATGAAGACATTTGACCGATAATGATATGCCAAATATCTCTTTCAAATCATTGTAGAAAATGATATCATTTAATTAATGTAGAAGAGACACTCGGGATTTTTATACTTGAATAATCTTATTTAATGAAAAACATTAAATCTTGCAAGGTGAAGGTGGTTATTTTGGAGCATACAGTTATTCAACCATTGAATGTATCTCATATCGGCGATGCAATCCGGCTCTTGGAAAAGTATTTTGAGAAAGAAAGGATTACAGTAACATTACTTCCATCTTTTTCGGACTATAATTCATTGGTACTGAAAAATCTAGAAATATTAATTCATAAGGGATTTGGCTATGCCATGTTAGAAGATCATCAATTGATTGGATATATTGCTGGTTATCCAGTAGATTCTTTATTTGGTAAAGAAAAAGGCATATTTGTACCTGCTTTTGGTCATGCTTCTGCGTATGAAGAGCGTATCCGGATTGAAACTGCGCTTTATACATATGCTGCAGAGCAGTGGGTTACTCAACATTACTTAACTCATTCAGTATCCATCTTTGCACATGATCAAGATTTATTATCTACATGGTTTGATTTAGGATTTGGAAAACGTTGTGTAGATGCCATTAGAAAAGTACAATGTCAAGCGATTATTCCATCCGAATTCAAGTTTGAAGAGATCACAACTCAAAATATCGATCTAATCTTAGAGATTCATGATGCGCATATCCATTATTATCAAGCTTCACCAGTCTTTATGCCAATATCTGATGAAGATGCAAGAACGGATTTGATAGCTTGGTTGAGACAAGAAGATCATCGAATGTTTTGTATTAAAGTACGAAATCATGTAGTTGGATACATTAGGTATCAAACACGTGGAGAATCATTATTTTCTATACATCCACAGATCAGAAATATCACTGGTCTATACGTCAAGCCAGAGAATCGACAACATGGAATAGGTTCAATGCTGATTTATCACATTGAAGAAATACTCTCAGACAATCAAATTCCATTAGTTGGTGTTGATTATGAGTCTATCAATCCCAAAGCGAATCGTTTTTGGTTTAAACATTTTTCACCCTATACCTATAGTCTAGTTCGCAGGATTGATGAGCGCGTTTTATAACGGAACAAAATGTAAACCGAACTTGTACCATTTCCATGTACATTTTGTAATATTATATTATTTGGGCATTTTGAGTCTACATAGTGAGGTAGAATATTCTCCAAGTTAGTTATATTCAGTAATTTAATGGTGAAACAACCAAAGGTAATACTATAAACTACCCATGGTGATACAGTTACTTGTAAAATGCGTGATTGTATGAGTAAAAAGAGTGTTGTATTATCAGAATTTGCAATTGTGATTTCTAAGAAAGCTTAAGCCTTTTACTGTAAATATTGCAAATTAGTCATATTTGCAAGTATAAGATAAATTGGAATTTTATAGCAATCAATGATATTAAGGGAAATTTAGATAGTGATGAAATTGAAATTTTTACTAAAGTTAGCGAGGCTTTGCTTTGCTTTAGGTAGAGACTAAGGAGGGAAATAATGAAAAATAAAAATCATGATGATAACATAATATATTATTCTATACCTTTGATTAGGATTATTCAAACAATGTTATTGATAATACCATTACTATTGGTTGTCTATATTTATTCAAATCAAACCCTTAGTTTTGCATTATCTTATTTGTACCCACTAGTAACTGCTGGTTGGATAATGACATTAGGAAATGGTAGATTCTCAATAAACATCAAGGAGTGTGAACACATTATTAATATTTCTAAATCGAAATTTAAAAGTTTTATTGTTGTTACTTCTGCAGAAAATGACAGATTGTCAAGAGTTGATTTTTGGTATCAAATAAGCGGTTATTTATTAATCATTTTCGGGGTATTTTTATCAAGCAGTATGCTAATCCATCAATATTACAACAACATACAGTCTAATTGGATGTCTTTTAACAATGTTTACACCTCAATTATGCTTATATATACGATATCGATCTGTTCTTTGGGAACAGTACTAAGGGTATATTACTTAGTTAAAGACTATTTTTGGTATAAAAGAAAAGTTCACAAATAATTTATACACTTTTTTTGTGACATTACATTTGTCATCTAGAGGATTCAAGATAATCTTGGATCCTTTTTTCCTTTTTAGACAATTGGACATAGAAAAGTGAAATACAGGTCAAAAGCTGTGTTATAATTTTCTAAAGGAGTGATGAAATTGAAAAAACAATTACCAAAGCGTCATGAACTCGATGTGAAATACACATGGGATATGACTAATTTATTCAAAACAGAAGAATTGTATCTAGAGGCTTTTGATTTAGTTGAAAAAGATATCGATTCTTTTTGTGCGACTTTTGAAAACAAACTGAGTACAAAAGAAATGATCAATGATGCGCTTTTAGCTTATCAAGATATTCAATCAAGATTATCTAGAATCGGTGCTTACGGCTCACTGCAATCGAGCACGGATTCGATTTCTGAGGAAAATCAAATGCGTCAAGGGAAAGCGATGTTGCGTTTTCAAAGCAGTTCAAGAAAAATGGCGTTTTTAGATAGTGAACTCAAACAAACGAGTGATGCCTTATTACTAGAAGCTGCAGAACTAAGTGATGATAACAAATATTATTTAATTGACATTGTCGATAATAAGAAACATGCACTAATTCCTGAGCTTGAAAAAGCATTGGTGGCTTTAACGCCAGTTCTTAATGCTTCATATATGAACTATAGTCGTTTCAAATTGGCAGATATGAAGTTTAATGATTTTGTTGTGGACGGTATCACCTATCCCAACTCATTTACACTTTTTGAAAAT